>VFQO010000066.1_pt1 | contig 136718 bp, 126 predicted proteins | sample 3512331 | NCBI WGS metagenome assembly VFQO01 (sample SAMN10412371, study PRJNA504923) | tailings metagenome | isolation source: Replicate 3 from Balatoc abandoned mine | place: Philippines: Itogon, Benguet | collected 2017-08-28 | reverse complement strand
ACGGCGTGGAGCCGCAGACGCGGCGGCTGCTGCAGGTCTGCCGCGCGCGCAACACACCCATCCTCACGTTCGTCAACAAGATGGACCGCGAGGTGAAGGAGCCGCTGGCGCTGATGGACGAGATCGAGCGCGAGCTCGGCATGGAGGTCGTGCCCTTCACTTGGCCGGTGGGCATGGGCAAGGTCTTCCACGGCGTGATGGACCTGCGCGAACAGCAGATGCGCGTGTTCAGCCCCGGCGAAGACCGCAAGGGCGCCGACGACGAGATCCTCGACGGGCTGGACAACCCGGCCTATGCCGAGCGCTTCGGCATGCAGTACGAGCAGGCGCAAGGCGAGATCGAGCTGCTGACAGACGCCGCGCCGGTGTTCGAGCCGCATGCCTTCCTGGCCGGCCACCAGACGCCGATGTTCTTCGGCTCGGCGGTCAACAACTTCGGCGTGCGCGAGGTGCTGGACGCGCTGGTGGACCTGGCACCGCCGCCCGCCGACCGCGCGGCGATCCAGCGCAAGGTGCACCCCGACGAGCCCAAGTTCAGCGGCGTGGTGTTCAAGATCCAGGCCAACATGGACCCGGCGCACCGCGACCGCATCGCCTTCCTGCGCGTGGCCAGCGGCCGCTTCGAGCGCGGCATGCGGCTGAAGGTGGTGCGCAGCGGCAAGGAGCTGCGGCCCAACACCGTCGTCACCTTCATGAGCCAGCGCCGCGAGCTGCTGGAGGAAGCCTTTGCCGGCGACATCATCGGCATCCCGAACCACGGCGTGCTGCAGCTGGGCGACACCATCACCGAAGGCGAAGCGCTGCAGTTCACCGGCCTGCCGTTCTTCGCGCCCGAGATGTTCCGCAGCGTCGAGGTGGCCGACCCGCTGCGCACCAAGCAGCTGCGCGCCGGCCTCACGCAGCTGGGCGAGGAGGGCGCGATCCAGGTCTTCCGCCCGGTGGCCGGCAGCGTGCTGCTGCTGGGCGCGGTGGGCCAGCTGCAGTTCGAGGTGGTGGCGCACCGGCTGGAGCACGAATACGGCGTGAAGGCACGCATCATGCCGGCGCGCTACAACGTGGCGCGCTGGGTGACCTGCGACGATCCGAAGGAACTGCAGCGCTTCATCGACGGCAACGCGCACCGCGTGGCGCTGGACGCGGTGGACGCGCCCACCGTGCTGCTGGAATACGCCGGCGAGCTGCGCGCGATGCAGGACAACTGGCCGAAGATCCAGTTCCACGCGCTGCGCGAGCACGCGGGGCTGGTGTTCCAGAAGCAGCTGGACGGCTGATCAGCGGCCGGTCAGCAGCCGGTCAGCGCGGCGCGTCCAGCGACTTCGCCAGGAAGGCCTCCAGCCGGCGCAGATGGTCGGCGGCGTTGGCCGACTGCACGAAGCCGTGGCCTTCCTCGGGGTAGTCCACGCGTTCGACCTGCACGCCGGCCGCACGCGCGGCCCGCTCGAAGCGGTCGGCGTTTTCCTTCGGCACCCTCCGGTCCAGCGTGCCCTGCGCCAGGAAGATGGGGATGCGGATGTCCTTCACGCGGTGCAGCGGCGAGGTCTGGCGCAGCTGCTCGGCGTCGGCCTTGGGGTCGCCCAGCAGCGCCGGAAGGCTGTGGCGCTTGCTCTGGCCGGAGATGTCGTTCCAGCGCGAGCTGTACATCAGGTCGAGGTCGGTCACGCCCACGTGGCTGGCGGCGCAGCGGTAGGTCTGCGGGTGCCGCACCGCGCCCATCAGCGCGGCGTAGCCGCCGTAGCTGGCGCCGACGATGCACACGCGCTGCGCATCGACCAGCCCCTGCTGCGCCGCCCAGACCACGGCGTCGGCCAGGTCGTCCTGCATCGCCAGGCCCCATTGCTTCCAGCCGGCGCGGAAGTGGCGGTCGCCGAAGCCCAGGCTGCCGCGGAACTCGACCTGCAGCACGCGCCAGCCGCGGCTGGCGAAGAACTGCGCCTCGGCGTCCCAGCCCAGGTTGCTGCCGCGCAGCCAGGGACCGCCGTGCACAAGCACCACCGCCGGCAGCGGCTTCGCCGGCTCGGCGGCGCCCGCCGGGTGGGTCACGACCACCGGCAGCGGCAGGCCGTCACGCGCGGCCACGCGGTGGAAGCTGCGCCGGCCCTGCGTGGCCTCGGGCAGCCAGGGGCGACTTTCGCCGATGCGCTGCAGCGCACGCTGCGCATGGTCGTAGACGTAGTACTCGCCGGGATGGCGGTCGCTCCACGAGTGCACGACGAAGCGCTGCACGGTCTCGCAGCGCCCGCACAGCAGCACGTTGGTGCGCCCGGCCGGCAGGCTCTTGTCGACGATCTGCTGCACCTGCGCCAGGCGCTCGTCGAACCACACGCTGAGCCGGCGGTCGGCGGTGGTGTGCAGGCCCACGACGCGGCGGCTGCGGGTGTCGGCCTCGATGGTGGCGCTGACGTCGAAGCCCTTCAGCGCGACGATGGGGTCGGCATCGAGCAAGCGCTTGGCGGGCTGGTAGCCGTACAGCGCCATGGTGTCGCCGCCGCGCTGCGTGGCCACCACCAGCGTGCCATCGGCCTCGAGCGCGAGCGGAAAGATGCGCTGGTTCGACAACGCGGGCTCGTCCTGCAGCAGCGCCCAGGTCTCGGTGCCGGGCGCGCGCCAGTACACCTTGCCACGGCCGTCGCGTTCGACACTCACGACCCGCGGCTCACCGGCAGCGTCGATCAGCCAGTCGTCTGGCGCCGTCGGGCGCGTTGCGGTTCATCATGCGCAGCGTGCCGTCCAGCGTGTTCAGCCGCGCCAGCTTCGGTGGCAGCGCGTCGTTGTCGAGGTCGCTGGCGCGCTGCACCACCATGACATCGGCGCTGCCGTCGTCCAGGCTCTGGTGGATCCGCCAGCCGTACGGCAGGATGCGCGAACGGATGCGGCTGGCGGTCTCGTCGTTGCGCCAGCGCCAGTCGATCAACTGCGTCAGGTTGCTGCCGTCGCGGTCGACGGCGAAGACGCCCGCGTCCCCTTCTTTCACCAGCACCGCGGCCGCTTCGGCGTCGGCGGCAAAGAAGTGCAGGCGGCGGTCGTTGACCCAGCCCACGCTGTCCACGCGCGACTTGGGGAAGCCGCCCACGACCTTGACCTCGCCCGGCCGCGCCAGGTCGATCACCGCGGCCACCGCAGGCTGGTCGCGCACGCGCCAGACCAGCGCCGCGTGCCCGCCCGAGGGCGAGACCGTCACGCCGCTGATGGCCGGCGGCGAGGCATAGTGGCCGGCTTCGGGCCGCCCGGAAGCAGCGGCGCCGGCCGCGTGGCCCAGCAGCGCCAGGATCGCCGCAGCGCGGCACAGGGTCGTCGGTCGCATCGTGGTGGTCTCCCTGGTGGCAGGGGTCTGCACGACTAACGCAACCCCTGAGTCGCACCAGTCTAGTGGAGCCGGCAGCGGCCGGGTACCCACCGATAATGACGGCGTGAACACCGCATCTCCCGCCGCAGTGCCGCGCCTGGCGCTGTACCTGGACCTGATCCGCTGGGACCGCCCGGCGGGCTGGCTGCTGCTGCTGTGGCCCACGCTCAGCGCGCTGTGGATCGCCGCCGACGGCTGGCCGGGCTGGCACCTGCTGGCGGTGTTCGTGCTGGGCACGGTGCTGATGCGCAGCGCCGGCTGCTGCGTCAACGACGTCGCCGACCGCGAGTTCGACCGCCACGTCAAGCGCACCGCGCAGCGCCCGGTGACCAGCGGCGCGGTGGCGGTGAAGGAAGCGCTGGCACTGGGCGCCGTGCTGGCGCTGGCAGCCTTCGCGCTGGTGCTGACGACCAACCCGCCGACCATCCTGCTGTCGTTCGTGGCGCTGCCGATCGCGCTGGTCTACCCCTACGCCAAGCGCCTGGTGGCCATGCCGCAGGCGGTGCTGGGCGTGGCCTTCAGCTTCGGCGTGCCGATGGCCTTCGCGGCGGCACTCGGCGGCATGGAGTGGCGGCTCGACGCCGTGCCCGCCGCCGGCTGGTGGCTGCTGCTGGGCAACCTGTTCTGGGTGCTGGCCTACGACACCGAGTACGCGATGGTCGACCGCGACGACGACCTGAAGATCGGCATCCAGACCTCGGCCATCACGCTGGGCCGCTTCGACGTCGCCGGCGTGATGGTCTTCTACGCCATCCACCTGCTCAGCTGGGCCTGGCTCGGCCGCTGGCTGGGGCTGGGCGGCTGGTACCTGCTGGGCATCGGGGTGGCAGCAGCGCAGGCGCTGTGGCACTACACGCTGATCCGCGACCGCTCGCGCGAAGGCTGCTTCAAGGCCTTCCGCCAGAACCACTGGCTGGGGTTCGCGGTGTTCTGCGGCGTCGTGGTGGACCTGGCCCTGCGCTGAACGCCGCCGCGGCGCCTGGGCTGAAACCCGGGGCAGCGCGGCCGCCCCTGCGTTGCAGAATCGGCGCACGCTGCCGGCGTGCAGCGCCGACTCTTCTTCAGCCCCGTTCCTCGGAGATCACCATGTTCACCCGCAAGCGTTTCCTCACCACGCTGACCCTGGCTGCCGGCCTGGCCCTGCCGCTGGCCGCGCAGTCGCAGCAGTTCTTCCGCATCGGCACCGGCGGCACCGCCGGCACCTACTACCCGGTGGGCGGCATGATCGCCAACATCATCAGCCAGCCCGGCAAGATCGTCGCCACGGCGCAGGCCAGCAACGGCTCGGTGGCCAACGTCAACGGCATCGTCGGCGGCGCGATGGAGAGCGGCTTCTCGCAGGCCGACGTGGCCACCTGGGCGCAGAAGGGCACGGGCATCTACACCGGCAAGCCCAACGTGCCGGGCCTGCGGCTGATCGCCAACCTCTACCCCGAGAGCGTGCACGTGGTGGTGCGCAAGGGCGCCGGCATCAAGACCGTGGCCGACCTGAAGGGCAAGCGCGTGGCGCTGGACGAACCGGGCTCGGGCACGCTGGTGAACGCACGCGCCATCCTGGCCGCCTACGGCGTGAAGGAATCGGACATCAAGCCCGAGTACATCAAGCCCAACCAGGCCGGCGACAAGATGAAGGACGGCTCGCTCGACGCCTTCTTCTTCACCGGCGGCGCACCGGCCGGCGCCATCGCCGAGCTGGCTTCGGCCGGCGGCGGCATCGACATCCTGCCCATCGACGGCAAGGAAGCCGAGTCACTGCGCGCCAGCAGCGGCTTCTTCGCCGCCGATCTGATCGCCGCCGACACCTACAAGGGCGTGGGCGCGGTGAAGACACTGGCCGTGGGCGCGCAGTGGGTCACCAGCGACAAGGCCGACGCCAACACGGTGTACGAGGCCGTGAAGGCGCTGTACTCCGAAGCCGGCCAGAAGCAGCTGGCCGCCGGCCACGCCAAGGGCAAGTTCATCACCAAGGAAAACGCCGTGCAGGGCGCGGGCATCCCGTTCCACCCGGGTGCCGAGCGCTTCTACAAGGAAGCCGGCCTGCTGAAGTGACGACGACGACCGCTGCACGATGAGCACCGCCCCCACCGCGCTGGACGACAAGAAGCTGCAGGAACTGGAGCAGAAGTTCGATCCCGAGATGCGCTTCCGCCCGCTGGGCACGGTCACCAGCACGGTGGTGGGCGCGCTGCTCATCGCGCTGTCGGTCTTCCACTACTACACCGCGGGCTTCGGCCTGCTGCAGGAGGTCACGCACCGTGGCCTGCACCTGGCCTTCGTGCTGGGGCTGATCTTCCTGGTGTTCCCGCACCGCAAGGCGCTGCTGGCGCAGACCGCCGGCGGCGTGCCGTGGTTCGACTGGCTGCTGGCCGCCGCCGTGGTGGTGGCCGTGGTCTACGTGCCGTGGATCTTCGAGGACCTGATGTTCCGCGTCGGCAACCCGCTGACGATCGACGTCGTGATGGGCAGCGTGCTCATCGTGGCGCTGCTGGAAGCCACGCGGCGCAGCATGGGCTGGCCGCTGCCGCTGATCGCCATCGCCTTCATGGCCTACGCACTGGCCGGGCCGCTGTTCCCGGGGCTGCTGAAGCACCCGGGCGCGGGCTGGAGCCAGCTCGTCAACCACCAGTACCTCACGAGCCAGGGCGTGTACGGCGTGGCGGTGGGCGTGGTCGCGACCTACGTCTTCCACTTCGTGCTGTTCGGCGTGCTGGCCACGCGCATCGGCCTCGGGCAGCTGTTCCTGGACCTGGCCTCCAGCGTCGCCGGGCGCCAGGCCGGCGGGCCGGCGAAGGTCAGCGTGTTCGGCTCGGCGCTGTTCGGCATGCTGTCCGGCTCGTCGGTCGCCAACGCGGTGACGGTGGGCTCGCTGACGATCCCGGCCATGATCCGCGTCGGCTACAAGCGCGAGTTCGCCGGTGCGGTCGAAGCCGCCTCGTCCACCGGCGGCCAGATCACGCCGCCAGTGCTGGGCGCGGCAGCCTTCCTGATGATCGAGTTCCTGGCGCTGCCGTACCAGACCATCATCATCGCGGCGGCCGTGCCCGCCTTCATGCACTTCTTCGGCGTCTTCATGCAGGTGCACTTCGTCGCCAAGCGCGACGGGCTGCGCGGCCTCACCGACGCCGAGATGCCGCGCCTGCGCGAATCGCTGGCGCTGCGCTGGCCGACGCTGATCCCGCTGGTGCTGCTGATCGGCATCCTGGTCAGCGGCCGCACGCCGTATCTCGCGGCCTTCACGGGCATCACCTCGTGCGCGATCGTCGGCCTCACCACCACGGCCGGGCGTAACAGCGCCGCGCAGTGGGGCCTGCTGGCGGTGCTGCACGCGGTGCTGCTGGTGCTGGTGTTCGGCGGCATCGAGAGCACCGAGCTCAAGCTCGGCCTGTTCGGCGCCGCGCTGGTGGCCACACCGCTGCTGCTGCGGGCGCTGCGCGTGCAGGGCCGCATCGGGCTGCCGGTGCTGCTCGAAGCCTTCGGCACCGGCGCCAAGTACGCGCTGGCGGTCGGTGCCGCGGCAGCGACTGTGGGCCTCGTGATCGGCGTCGTCACGCTCACCGGCGTGGGCTTCAAGCTCAGCACCATCATCACCGGCGCGGCGCAGGCCGCGGCCGGCGGCGTGGGGGCACTGCTGCCGGCCTGGCTGATCGAGCCGAAGACGCTGACGCTGCTGGTGGCGCTGGTGATGACGGGGCTGGTGTGCATCCTGCTGGGCGCGGGCATCCCGACCACGGCCAACTACATCATCATGGTCACGGTGGCCGCGCCGACGCTGGTGCTGCTGGGCGTGGAGCCGCTGGTGGCGCACTTCTTCGTCTTCTATTACGGCGTGCTGGCCGACATCACGCCACCGGTGGCGCTGGCGGCCTACGCGGCGGCAGGCATGGCCGGCAGCGACCCCTTCAAGACCGGCAACGCGGCCTTCCGGCTGGGGCTGGCGAAGGCGCTGGTGCCGTTCGTCTTCGTGTTCTCGCCGGCGCTGCTGATCGTGGCCAAGGGCTACACGCACCAGGACTTCGCGATCACCTTCATCGGCTGCCTGCTCGGCATCACGCTGCTGGCGGCGGCGCTGTCGCGTTTCTTCCTGGTGCCGATGCGGCGCGGCGAGCAGCTGCTGTGTTTTGCCGCGGCGCTGTTGATGATCGCGCCCGGCCTGTGGCCCACGCTGGCCGGCGTGGCGCTGGCGCTGCCGATGCTGCTGCGCCAGCTGCTGGCCTGGCGCGCCGGCCAGGCGGCCCGGCCGGCCACGCCCTGAGCTTGCTGGTGCGGCCGCGCCTCAGGCGCGACCGAGTTCCTGCGCCCGCGTGCGCGCCGCGTGCAGTGCCTGCACGAAGGCGGCGCGCACGCCGCTCGCGTCCAGCGACGTGATCGCCGCGTGCGTGGTGCCGCCCTTGGAGGTGACCTGCTCGCGCAGGGCCGTGGGCGACAGCGGCGACTGCATCGCCAGTGCCGCGGCACCGGCAAAGGTGGCCTGCGCCAGCTGGCGGCTCTGCGCCGCGTCCAGGCCCATCTCGGTGCCGGCCTGCACCATGGCCTCGATGAAATAGAACACGTAGGCCGGGCCCGAGCCCGACAGCGCGGTGACGGCATCCAGGTCGTCCTCGCGCGCCACCCACAGGCTTTGCCCGGTGGGGGCGAACAAGGCCTGCACCACGGCCCGTTCGGCGTCGGACACCGCAGGCCGCGCATAGAGCCCGGCGATGCCCTGGCCGATGAGCGCCGGCGTGTTCGGCATCGCACGCACCACGCGGGCGCTGCCGGTGGCGGCCACCAGCGTGTCGCTGCGCACGCCGGCCATCACGCTGAGCTGCAACGCCTGCCCCACGTGCGCGACGCACGGCGCGGCGGCTTCGGCAAAGAGCTGCGGCTTCACCGCCCACACCACGAGGCCGGCGCCGGCCAGCGTGGCGTCGGCCGTCGGCTGTGCCTGCACGCCGAACTGCTGCGCGAGCTTGTCGCGCTGCGCGGCCACCGGCTCGACGACACGCACCGAAGCGGCGCTGCGGCCGGCCTGCAGCAGGCCGCCGATGAGGGCGCTGGCCATGTTGCCGCCGCCGATGAAGACCACTGTGTCGGATTGCATGGCGGCAGTGTAGCCAGCGCCTGCAGGGGCCCTAGTCTGCAGGCCCCCTAGCAGCCGCAGTGCGCCTTGTGGGCCGCCGGCCCGCTTCCTACAGTGACCACGACGGCTGCGCGGTTGCAGCACGCACGAGGAGAACCACGATGGCGACGAAGACTGTTCCGGGCACGCCCGCACGCGCACCCGCCGAGTTCGACCCCACGGCGCACAAGCTCAGCAAGAGCCAGGCGCTGCGCCTCGCGGCCGTCAGCGGCGTGCAGGCCGAGCAGCTCGCCGGGCTCACGGTGTCTGCAATCAGCGAGCGGCTGCGCTTCCAGATCGAGCCGCAGCTCTTGATGTTCCGCAAGATCTGCGGCCAGGTGGTGAAGACCGACCCGGCCACCGGCGTGGCCTACCCGGTGCCCTACGCCACGGTGCTGGTGGAAGACACCGACTGCTCGCTGCTCGGCTACTTCCCGAGCGACTCGCCGTGGGCCTGGTACTTCCCGTTCGCGTGCCGGCGCGAGGTCATCGCCAGCGCCCGCACCGACGCCTGCGGCAACTTCTGCGTCTGGGTGCCGCGCTTCGACATCGACTGGGTGCTGCGCTGGCGCGCCGAGCGCGTGTGCTTCCCGGTCATCTTCGAGCGCCCCAACCTGCGCGACCTGATCGAGCAGATCGACCCGCGCATCCCGCGCCTGCCGGGCGATCCGCCGCCGATCGATCCGTCCTTCGACCCCACCGGCGACCCCTTCACGCCGCTGGACCGCGGCCTGGCGCTGACGCGCCTGTCGCACGCGCTGGGCGACGCCACCGTGCAGCGGCTGCAGGGCCTGCAGGCGCACACCGGCTTCGGCGGCGATGCGCGCGTGCTGCAGTCGGCGCTGAACGCCACCGGCCACGCGCTGGAACTGCCGCCGCCGCTGCCCGCCGACCTGAAGCTGGCACTGTCCAGCGGCGTGCGCAGCAAGGACGGCGGCGCGGCGGCCGCCGCCGACGCGGCCAAGAGCCTCACGGCCCGGCTGCGCCTGGACCCGGCGCAGCTGAAGGGCCTGGACCTGCGGCGCTACATCGGCCCGTTCAAGCGCTGCGTGACGCAGCTGGTGCCGCAGTGGACGCCCATCCTCGACGTGCCCGACATCACCTTCCGCGTCACGCAGGACATCAACGGCGACGGCAGCGAGGAGACCATCTACGGCGAGAGCCACTTCCAGGTGCGCTGGGGCGACACCAGCATCGGCCCGCTGACGCTGGAAGCCGGCCCGCAGGCGCGCGCCGGCGTGCTGTGCGGCCCCACCAGCATCCCCTGCGGCAACGTGCCGGCCATCGTGATGGCGGGCCGCATGCCGGTGGCCGCCGAGCCGACGCTGTACGACCCCGTGGAAGGTTATGCGTTGCGCACCAACCGGCCGCACCCCACGCAGCTGTTCGCCGACCCGCTGCCCAACCCCGATGCCGCCTCGCCCTTCATGCGCGTGCTGTCGCTGTACGGCTGCAACAAGACCGACAAGAAGGCCAGCCGCTACCGCATCGTCTTCGAGTACAGCACCGACAGCGGCGCCACCTGGAGCGCGAAGGCGCCCATCCTGGGCCTGACCTGGCCGCTGTTCCGGCTCGACGGCGCAGGCAACGCCGAGTGGCACCACCCGGTGGCCGATGCCGCCGGCTGGTACCCCATCGCCCTGCCCGCCGGCCCCAACCCGTTCATGCCGCAGGACCTGCTGATGGACTGGCCGACGCAGAACTTCGCCAACGGCCGCTACCGGCTGACGCTGCAGCTGGGCAACGGCGGCACCAGCGTCACGTCGGAGTCGGCGCCGGTGGTCTTCAACGTCGACAACACCACGCCCAGCGGCGTCTTTGACGTGGCCTGGAGCTTCTCCGGCACGGGCGCGTGGCAGCCGCTGGGCGGGGTGTGCCCGGTGGTGCGGCGCGGCACCACGCCGGCCGACGTGTACTTCCGCGTCACGCTGTCCGCCGCGGCGCGCCACCTGCGCGCCGTGCAGCTGTGGCCCAGCAGCTGCGGCGCCGGGGGGTTCGACTTCATCAGCGGCAGCGGCGGCGTGCAGCCCACTGCTGGCAGCCTGGTCTACGAACACTGGCACACGGCCGTCAACGACAACGACCAGACGCTGCAGGTCATCTACAAGCTGCCCGGCGGCAGCACCGCCGAAGGCACCTACGGCTTCGGCGGCTACGTCTCGAGCCGCGCCTTCAACCCCAGCGGCGGCGACGGCGGCCACCTCAAGACGCCGGCCTGGCAGTACGACCCGGCACCGGTGGCCATCTGGCCCAGCGTGGCGTTCTCGGTGATCAACGCCGCACCCTGACGCCGTGGACGACCCCTGGCTGCAGGCGGTGGTGGCCGTGCTCGCCGTCTGGCGGCTCGGCCACCTGGTGGCGCACGAGGACGGCCCCTGGGACGCCGTCGTGCGGCTGCGCCAGGCTGCGGGCGACGGCTTCTGGGGCCGCTGGATGGACTGCCCCTACTGCCAGAGCCTGTGGTGGGCGGCGCCCGCCGCGACCTGGCTGGCGCTGCACTGGCATTGGCCGCTGCCGGCCGGACTGGCGCTGTGGCTGGCCGTCTCGGGCGGCGCCTGCCTCATCGAGAAACTGACCACGAAGGACCAGCCATGACCTGCTGCAGCGGCCGCCGTGCCACCCTGAACCGCGGCTCCGGGCTGCGCACCGCGCCCACGGCGCCGCACAGCGTGCGCGAAGCGGCGCGGACGCCCGCCCGCGTGACCCTGCACTACCGCGGCCCGGTGCCGATGGTGCTGCCCAGCCCCAGCGGCGCCAGCCCTTACACACTGCGCGCCGCCGGGCAGGCGCTGGATGTGGACGCCGGCGACGCCGAGGCGCTGCTGCGCACCGGCTGGTTCGTGCCGGCCTGAACCCCGCCCGCGCGGCCCCACACGCCGGCCATACAAGGCCCTGGCGGGGGTCATGCAAAGGTCGCATGACCCGGCCGTGCCGGTGCGCGCACGGCCGCCTACAGTGCGACGCCAGGCCGGCACGCACACCGGTGCGGCCCACGAGGCCACGCCGCCGTTGCCCGTGCCAGCCCCTTCGCACAAGGAACGCACAAGGACCCCCGATGACCGAACCGCTCTCTTTCGTCCACCCGTCTGCCGACAGCCCCTGGGGCACCTACATCAGCCAGGTCGACCGCGTGATCCCGTACCTGGGCCACCTGGCGCGCTGGGCCGACACGCTCAAGCGCCCGAAGCGCGCGCTGATCGTCGACATCCCGATCGAGCTCGACAACGGCGAGGTCACGCACTTCGAGGGCTACCGCGTGCAGCACAACCTGAGCCGCGGCCCGGGCAAGGGCGGCGTGCGCTACCACCCCGACGTGACGCTGGAAGAGGTGATGGCGCTGGCGGCCTGGATGAGCATCAAGAACGCCGCCGTCAACCTGCCCTACGGCGGCGCCAAGGGCGGCATCCGCGTCGACCCGAAGAAGCTCAGCCACAAGGAGCTGGAGCGCATGACGCGCCGCTACACCAGCGAGATCGGCATCATCATCGGGCCGCAGCAGGACATCCCGGCGCCCGACGTGAACACCAACCCGCAGATCATGGCGTGGATGATGGACACGTACTCGATGAACACCGGCAGCACCGCCACCGGCGTCGTCACCGGCAAGCCCATCCACCTGGGCGGCAGCCTGGGCCGGGTGAAGGCCACCGGCCGCGGCGTGTTTGTCACGGGGCGTGAAGCGGCGCGCCGCCTGGGCATGGAGCTCGAAGGCGCCCGCGTCGCGGTGCAGGGCTTCGGCAACGTCGGCTCGTCGGCTGCCGAGCTGTTCGCGCAAGCCGGCGCCAAGATCGTCGCGGCGCAGGACCACACCGGCACCATCTACAACGACAACGGCTTCGACATCGCCGACATCACGGCGCACGTGAAGGCCACCGGCGGCGTCGGCGGCTTCCAGGGCGCCGAGCCGATGGGCAACGAGGAGTTCTGGGACGTGCGCTGCGACATCCTGATCCCGGCCGCGCTGGAAGGCCAGATCACCGCAGAACGCGCCCGGCGCCTGAAGGCCAAGCTGGTGCTGGAAGGCGCCAACGGCCCCACCGTGCCCACCGCCGACGACATCCTGGCCGACCGCGGCGTGCTGGTCGTGCCCGACGTCATCTGCAACGCCGGCGGCGTGACGGTCAGCTACTTCGAGTGGGTGCAGGACTTCAGCAGCTTCTTCTGGACCGAAGACGAGATCAACGTGCGCCTGGACAAGATCATGATCGGCGCGCTGAAGAAGATCTGGGACACCGCCGACCGCCACCGGATCACGCTGCGCACCGCCACCTTCGCGGTGGCCTGCGAGCGCATCCTGACGGCGCGCGAAGAGCGCGGCCTGTACCCCTGACGGCGGGCGCGGCCCGGTGCCAAGCGCCGGGCCGCTGGGCTAGCATGGCGGGCTGCGCAGCGCATCGTGCCTGCGCCAGCCTGACTGGAGCCCTCCCCGTGTCGCGTCGTCGCCTCCTCACCCTTGCCTGCGCCGCTGTGGCCGGCACGTTCATGCTGCCTGCCGCCGTGCAGGCCCAGGCCGCCTGGCCCACGAAGACCGTGCGCATCGTCGTGCCCACGGGCCCGGGCAGCTCGCTGGACCTGATCGCGCGTTCGATGGGCGACAAGCTCGCCGCGCGCTGGGGCCAGGCCGTCGTCATCGAGAACAAGCCCGGCGCCGGCGGCATGCTGGGGCTGGACGTCGCGGCCAAGGCCACGGACGGCCACACGCTGGCCATCGGCTTCAACGGCCCCATCGCCTTCGGCCCCTTCCTCTACAAGAAGATGCCTTACGACCCGGCGAAGGACCTGGTGCCGGTGCTGATGACCACCAGCCAGGCCAATGTGCTGGCCGTCAACGCCGACAAGGTGCCGGCCAAGACCGTGGCCGAGTTCGTGGCCTGGGCGAAGGCGCAGGGCGGCAAGGTGAACTACTCGTCGCTGGGCAACGGCAGCTCGGCCCACCTGACGATGGAGCTGTTCCTCAGCGAGGCCGGCTTCCCGGCCACCCACGTACCGTTCAACGGCTCGCCGCCGGCGGCGATGGCGGTGGCGCAAGGCGAGGCCGACGCCACCTTCATGGTGGCGCCGGCGCTGCTGCCGCACGTGCGCAACAACAAGGTGCGGCTGCTGGCCGTCAGCAGCGCGCAGCGCCCCGACAGCCTGAAAGACCTGCCGACGCTGGCCGAAAGCGGCTTCCGCAACGTCGAGTCGCTGGCCTGGAACGGCTTCTTCATGCCCGCAGGCACGCCCGACGCGGTGGTGCAGAAGGTCAACGCCGACGGCAACGCCGTGCTGCAGGACGCCGCCGTGCGCCAGGGCATGCAGGCGCAGGGCCTGACCATCGTGGGCGGCAGCGCCGCCGACTTCAAGCGCGCCATCGATGCCGACGTGCAGCGCTGGGGCCCCGTCATCACGCGCCTGGGCATCAAGCTCGACTGAACCTGCCATGCAAGCGACACCTTCCGCCGACCCGTGGATCGTCGACGTCTCCGACGCCGACTTCGAGAGCAGCGTGCTCGAACGCAGCCTGCAGGTGCCGGTGCTGCTGGACTGCTGGGCGCCCTGGTGCGGCCCCTGCCGCGCACTGACACCGGTGCTGGAAAAGCTGGCGCGCGCCTACAACGGCCGCTTTGTGCTGGCCAAGCTGAACACCGACACCTCGCCGCAGGTGGCCGCGGCTTTGGGCGTGCGCAGCATCCCGATGGTGACGCTGCTGATCGGCGGCCGCCCGGTCGACCAGTTCATGGGCGCGCTGCCCGAAGGCCAGGTGCGCCAGTTCCTGGACCGCCACCTCGGCGCCGACGTCATCGACGGCGAGGCCAATGAAGTCGGCAGCAGCGAGGCCGACCCGCTGGACGAAGCCGAGGCGCTGATCGCCGAAGGCGCCTTCGCCGACGCGCAGGCGCTGCTGGACAGCCTGCCCGCCGACACGCGCAGCGCGCGCCACGCACAGCTGCAGGCGCAGCTGCAGCTGATGGCCTCCGACGCGCCGGCCGGCGACCCGGCGGCGCTGCTGGAGCGCATCGCGGCGAACAAGAAGGACTTCGAGGCGCGCTTCCAGCTGGCGGCGATCCTGGCCCACCGCGGCGACTTCGCCGCCGCCTTCGACCAGCTGCTGGAAGTGGTGCTGCGCGACAAGGCCGAGCAGCGCGAAGCCGCACGCCGGCAGCTGGTGGAGTGGTTCGACGTCTGCCCCGACCCGCAGGTGGTGAGCCAGGGGCGTCGCTACTTGGGGATGTATCTGAACTAGACCCCCGCAGTGCCTGCCGATCCCATCGCGGCCAGCAGTTCGGCATTGCCGCCGGCGGCAGCGGTGTTGATCGTCAGGGTCTGCTCGGCGCAGAAGCGGTAGAGGTAGTGCGGCCCGCCGGCCTTGGGGCCGGTGCCGCTCAGCCCTTCGCCGCCGAAGGGCTGCACGCCGACGACGGCGCCGATCATGTTGCGGTTGACGTAGACGTTGCCGATGCGCGCCGCGTCGGCGATGCGCAGCGCACGGCTGTCGATGCGCGTCTGCACGCCGAGCGTCAGGCCGTAGCCCAGCGCGTTGATCTGGCGCACCACGTCCAGCACGTCCCCACCCCAGCGCACCACGTGCAGCACCGGGCCGAAGATCTCGGTCTGCAGCTCGGCGATGCGGCCGATCTCGAAGGCCGCCGGCGCCACCAGCCGCGGGAAGGCGGACGCCACTGCCGTCTCGCCCAGCAACCGGGCCTCGGCGCGCAGGCGCTGCACGTGGCGCTGGATGCCGGCATAGGCCTCGTCGTCGATCACCGGGCCGACGTCGGTGGCCAGGTCCGCCGGGTCGCCGACGTTCAACTCGGCCAGCGCGCCGCGCAGCATCGCGATGACGCCGTCGGCCACGGCCTCGTGCACGCACAGCAGGCGCAGCGCGCTGCAGCGCTGGCCGGCGCTGCGGAAGGCGCTCTGCACCACCGCGTCCACCACCTGCTCGGGCAGCGCGGTGCTGTCGACCACCATCGCGTTGAGGCCGCCGGTCTCGGCGATCAGCGGCACGATGGGGCCGTCTTTCGCGGCCAGCGTGCGGTTGATCAGCCGCGCCACCGGCGTGCTGCCGGTGAAACACACGCCGGCGGTGGCCGGGTGCGCCACGAGTGCGGCGCCCACGGTCTCGCCGGCGCCGTGCAGCCAGGCCACGGCATCGGCGGGCACACCCGCTTCGTGCAGCAGCGCGACGAAGCGGCGCGCCACCACCGGCGTCTGCTCGGCCGGCTTGGCGGCCACGGTGTTGCCCGCCACCAGCGCCGCCACCACCTGGCCGGCAAAGATGGCCAGCGGGAAGTTCCACGGGCTGATGCACACGAACACGCCGCGCCCGTGCAGGCGCAGCGTGTTGCTCTCGCCGGTGGGTCCGGGCAGGGTCTGCGGCTCCAGGCGCGCCACGGCCTGCTCGGCGTAGTAGCGGCAGAAGTCCACCGCCTCGCGCACCTCGGCCACGCAGTCGCCCAGGGTCTTGTGCGCTTCCTTCACGAGCAGCGCGCAATAGTCGGGCAGGCGCGCTTCCAGCAGGTCGGCGGCGCGCAGCAGCAACGCCGCACGCTCGGCCACCGGGCGCGCGTTCCAGGGGCCGAAACCGGCCTGCAGGCGCTGCATCGCGGCCTCGACCTCGGCACGGCCGGCCTCGGCCACGGGCTCGATCTGCACGCCGGCCATCGCCGCCTGCAGCGGGGCGCGCATCGCGGCGCAGGCCAGGTCCACGCCCGCGGCGTTCGGCCGCGTGGCGCCGTACAGCGCCACCGGCAGCGGCAGTGCTGGCGCAGCGGCTGCCTGCAGCGGCGACGCCAGCAGCTGTTCGGCGCTGACGTGCTCGTCGGCCAGCTGGTGCACGAACGACGAGTTGGCGCCGTTCTCCAGCAGGCGCCGCACCAGGTAGGCCAGCAGGTCGCGGTGCTCGCCCACCGGCGCGTAGACGCGGCAGGCGATGGCCGGGTCGCGCAGCACCTCGCGGTACACGCCCTCGCCCATGCCGTGCAGGCGCTGCAGCTCGAAGGCGGCGCCGGCCCGGCGCGCCAGCTGCACGATGGCCGCGATGGTGCCGGCGTTGTGCGTGGCGAACTGCGGGTAGATCACGTCGGCATGCCCGATCAGCGCGCTGGCGCAGGCCAGGTAGGCGATGTCGGTGTGGTGCTTGTGCGTGAACACCGGGTAGCCGGGCAGGCCGCCTTCCTGCGCGCGCTTGACCTCGCCGTCCCAGTAGGCGCCCTTCACCAGCCGCACCATGAACTTCAGGCCGTGGCGGCGCGCGATCGCGGCCACCGCATCCACCACCTCCAGCGAGCGCGTCTGGTACGCCTGCACCGCCAGGCCCAGGCCCTGCCAGCCGGGGAAGGTGGCGGCCACGCGCGCGGCCAGCGCGTCCAGCACGTCCAGGCTCAGCTCCAGGCGGTCGCTTTCCTCGGCGTCGATGGTGAGATTGATGTTGGCCTGCGCCGCGGGCTCGATCAGGCGCCACACGCGCGGCAGCAACGTGGCGAAGACGCGGTCGCGCTGCGTGTCCTCGTAGCGCGAGAACAGCGCGCTGAGCTTGATGGAGATGCCGTCCGATGCCATGGGGGAGGCGGCCACGCGGCCGCCGGCGATGGCCGCGATGGCGCCGGCATAGCTGGCCAGGTAGCGCTCGGCGTCTTCTTCGGTGCGCGCGCCCTCGCCCAGCATGTCGTAGCTGAAGCGCAGCCCGGCCTGCGCCCGGCGCTGGCCGGCGGCCTCGTCCATCGCCTCCTGGATCGAGCGGCCCAGCACGAACTGCCGCCCCAGCAGCTGGATCGCGCGCACGGTGGCCGCGACCACGGTGCGCGCGCCCAGCCGCTGCAGCAGCCCCGGCGGCTGCACGCTGTCGGGCAGGAAGCGCTTGGACAGCGCGATGGCGCTGGCCGACAGGTTGGCCAGCATCTTGTGCGGGCCGTCTTCGGCGGCGCCGTCGAAGTCGGCGCGGCCCAGCTGGTCGGCGGTGAGCGCGACCGCGGTCTCGGCGTCGGGCACACGCAGCAGCGCTTCGGCCAGGCGCATCAGGGCCAGGCCCTCGGCGCTGCTGATCGGGTACTCGCGCAGCAGCGATTCCATGGCCCAGAACGGCGCCGGCTGCGCGCGCACGGCCTGCACCCAGGGTGCTGCGGTCGCCACCACCGCCGGCCAGTCGAGGCTGCCGCGCACCCGCGCCAGCGCGTTGGCGACGACCTCGCCCTCGGGGCGGTACGGGAACGGCAGGCGTGCGGGGGTGGCGGCGGTGGTGGACATCGACGGGCCTCGTCTGGTGAGATGCGGCAGTGTCGCGGCACGTGCTCCGCAGGAGATTCGGAATCCGCGCCTTCTGACGGAGAATCCTGCGCCATGGACGCCACCACACCCAGCACCGCCCGCGACATCGACAAGATCGACCGCCGCATCCTGCGCGTGCTGCAGGACGACGGCCGCATCAGCAACCTGAAGCTGGCCGAGGCCGTGCACCTCTCACCCACCGCGGTGCTGGAACGCGTGAAGCGCCTCGCGCGCGAGGGCTACATCCTCGGCTACGAGGCGAAGCTGAACCCGGTGAAGCTCGGCCAGGGGCTGCTGGTGTTCGTCGAGATCCTGCTCGACCGCACCGTGCACGACGTGATGGACACCTTCAAGGCCGCGGTGCAGGTGCGGCCCGAGATCCTGGAAGCGCACCTCGTGGCCGGCGGCTTCGACTACCTGCTGAAGACCCGCGTGGCCGACATGGCGGCCTACCGCGAATTCATCGGCAGCGTCATCTGGACCCTGCCCGGCGTGCGCGAGACACGCACCTACGCGGTGATGGAAGAGGTGAAGAACAGCTCGCGGCTGGCGGTGTAGCGCCGCCGGCCGTGCGGCGTCAGTGCAGCACCGGCGCGCTGCCGTCGGCCGCGGCCTTGCGCCGCGGTGCGGCCGGCGCGGACTGCGAGACCGGCGGGGTGGCCTGCAGCAGCGCCAGCGCGTCTTCGGGCGTGAGCGGCCGACCCAGGAGGTAGCCCTGGCCGATGTTGCAGCCCATCGCCGCCAGCTGCGCGCGCTGCGCCTCGGTCTCGATGCCTTCGGCGACGATGCTCTTGCCCAGCGACTGGCCCAGCAGCACGATGGCCCGCACCACCGCGGCCTCGTTCGAGCCGGCGCTGAGCGCGTGCACGAAGCTGCGGTCGATCTTCAGGCAGTCGATGGGCAGCGACGACAGGTGCGCCAGCGACGAATACCCGGTGCCGAAGTCGTCCACCGCCAGCCCCACGCCCATGCGGCGCAGCTCGGCCAGCTGCGGCAGCGCACCTTCCAGCCGCGACATCAGGATGTTCTCGGTCAGCTCCAGCGTCAGGTGGCGCGGGCGCACGCCGGCCTCGATCAGCGCCCGCGTCACGCGTGCCAACAGCGCGCTGTGCGCGAGGTCGTTGCCCGAGAGGTTCACGCTCATCGTCAGCTGCGGGTGGCTGCGCTGCCAGGCGGCGAGCTGCCGGCAGGCGCAGTGCAGCACGAAGTCGGTCAGCCGCGGCATCAGGCCCGACTCCTCGGCGATGGGGATGAAGGCGTTGGGGCCGATGCTGCCGTCGGTGGGATGGCGCCAGCGTGCCAGTGCCTCGAAGCCCAGCAGCTGCCCGCTGTCCAGCGCGAACAGCGGCTGGTAGGCCACGGACAGCTGCCCGGCGTCGACCGCACGCCGCAGGTCGCCTTCCAGGCGCAGGCGGTCGGCCACCTCGGTGTGCAGGCTGGTGTCGAACAGCGCGTAACGCGCCTTGCCCGCGGCCTTGGCCTTGTACATCGCGGTGTCGGCGTCGCGCAGCACGTCTTCGGCACGTTCGTAGCCGAAGGCGCTGAAGGTGATGCCGATGCTGGCGCTGGTGCTGAGCTCGGTGCCGGCGACCAGGAACGGGCGCTTCAGCGCCTCCATCAGCCGCTCGGCCAGGTGCGCCGCCGCGTGTTCGTGCTCGAGCCGGTGCACCAGCACCGCGAACTCGTCGCCGCCCAGCCGCGCCACCACGTCGCCCGGCCGCAGGCTGTCCTGGATGCGGCGCGCCACCTGCACCAGGAAGTCGTCGCCGGCGTTGTGGCCCAGGCTGTCGTTGATGAGCTTGAAGCGGTCGAAGTCCAGGAACATCACCGCAAAGGCTTCCTGCGGGTCGCGCCGGGCGGTGGCCACGGCGTCGCCCAGCAGCTCGTGGAAACGGCGGCGGTTCGGCAGGCCGGTGAGGCTGTCGTGGAAGGCCAGGTGGTGCAGGCCGGCTTCGGCGCGGCGGCGCGCACTGATGTCCTGCACCTGCAGGATCAGGCAGGGCGCGTCGGCACCGGGTTCCGAGAAGAAGCTGCAGTGCGCCGCCACCCACAGCGGTTCGCCGTCGTCGCGCTGGCAGCGCAGCTCGATGGCGAAGCCCTCGAACCCGGTGCCGTTGACCAGGCCGAGCTGCGCGTCGAGGCGGCTGCGGTCCTCGGGCACCACGAGGTCGCCGAAGCACAGCTCGCGCAGCTCGGCTTCCTCGCGGCCGAGCAGCCCGCGCAGCGCCGGGTTGGCCTGCAGGATGCGGCCCTCGAACGACAGCAGCGCCATGCCGATGGAGGCGTGCGTGAAGGCGCTGTGGAAGCGGCGCTCGCTGGCCTCGAGCTCGCGCACGTGGCGTGCGGCCAGCTCGGCCTCGCGCTCGGCGGCCTCGGCGCCGCTGCGGCGCGCGGCCTCGGCCGCTTCCTGCTGGCGGAAGAAGTAGTGCAGCGTGGCCAGCATCATCGCCACCACGGGCACGATGGACAGCAGCACGCCGTGCCCCGACTGCCGGAACACCAGCGTCAGCAGCGCCGCCACCGCCGCGCTGCCGGCCGAGGCGATGCCGACCCAGCCGAAGACGGCGAAGAAGTCCGACCACTGGATGCGTTCGCCGCGCTTCAGGCGACCCACCGCCGTGACCAACAGGATGTTGACGAGGAAGTACACCAGCGCCGCCGCCATCGACGCCAGCGTCAGGCGCGCGGCCGACGGCGGGGTGCCGGCCAGCGGCTGCAGCAGCAGGCCGGCCACCAGCATCGCCAGCGCCGCCATCGCGGGGCTGGCGATGCGGCTGGTCCAGCGCTTGGACGTGCGCCACGACCCCACGGCCGCCTCGCCGGCCGCGGCCAGCACGGCCGCCGCCGGGCCCTGCACCAGCAGCGTCAGGAAGATGAAGATCTCGCCGGCCGCAAACGAGTTCTTCGACTGCGGGATGCGCACCGGGAAGAAGCCGGCCAGCATGGCAATGCCCATGCCGGCCGCCACCTGCAGCCAGTCGGCAGGCTGCTTGGCGGCCTGCGCCACCACGGCCCAGACCAGGGTCGCCGCACCCAGCAGCACCGCCGCCCACCAGTAGGTGGTGGCGGGCCCGTTGTAGTCGGGCATCAGCGCCGCATGCAGGCGGCGCCAGGGCCCGGGCCGGGCGGGATCGCTGGCATTCCCGGCGTCGGTGCTCACAGTGGCGTCCTACATCTGATCGAGGTGATCAGTGGGATATCGGCCGATCAGGGCTCGCCCTTGAGCGCGCCGATCGTCTTGAACTGCACGAGCTGGCCGCCGGTCTCGCTCATCACGACGCCCTCGGACATCACCACGCCTTCGCTCATCACGACGCCCTCGGACATCACCACGCCTTCGGACATCACCACGCCCTCGGACATGACGACGCCCTCGCTCATGACGACGCCTTCGCTCATCACCACGCCCGAGGCCAGCCACTGGCCGCTGCCGCTTTCCAGCCAGGCGGCCAGCGTGGCCGAGGGCGTGAAGACGCCGGTGCGGCCGATCATCGAGCTGGTGCCCAGCAGCGGCGTGGCGTTGATGACGGAGGCGCCGAGCAGCGACTGGTTGGACAGACGCGTTTCGCTGAAGGTCTTCACGAAGGTGTTGGCGGGCACGCCCCACAGCGACCAGTACTGCGGCTGCGTGCGCAGCACCACGCCGTTGGCCCAGGTGATGCGCGGGTCCCAGATCGGCTGGTAATACATCAACGCGTCGCCGGTGACGACGACGTTGCCGCCCACCGTGACGATGCGCGACCACTTCGCGGTCTGGCCGTGGATCACCGAGCTGCGCGCGGCCAGCGTCTTGCCGGGCGCGATCATCGAGGTGCCCGGGGCGATGCTGCCGTTCTGGATGGCGGTGGCGAGGTCGGTGCGCAGCAGGCGCGCCATCTGCACCGCGCCGTCCACGTTCAGCAGGCCCGCGCCCTGCTGCAGCAGGTTGGCGCCGGCCAGCGGCTGCGCGCTGTACTGCAGGATGGCCTTCACCATCGGCGGCGTCAGGCCGGGGTTGGCCTGCAGCATCAACGCCACGGCGCCCGAGACCGCGGGGGCGGCGACCGAGGTGCCGCTGAGCATCATCAGCGTCTGGCCGTAGGTCTGCGACGTGGAGGCGGCGCTGACGAGCTCGGGGTTGGTCTGCGCCAGCAGGTTCCACTGCGGGCTCAGCAAGTTCGCCCGCGTGGCCGCCGCGGCGACGATGCGGTTGCCCGGCGCCACGAGGTCGGGCTTGAGCAGGTTGTCGACGCGGCGCACGCCGTCCACCGTCATCGCGCCGCGGGTGGGGCCGCGCGAGCTGAAGTGGTTGACGCTGTCGTCGTCGCGCGCCAGCGTGGCCTTGTGGTTGGCCGCGCCCACGGTGATGACGCTGGGGTCGTTGCCCGGCGAGCCGATGGTGCCGTAGGCCTGCTTGCCATCGGCGGTGAGGCCGAAGTTGCCCGCGGCCACGACGACGGCGATGCCGGCCGCGGTGGCGCGGCGCGCGGCGATGCACAGCGGGTCGGTCTGCCAGCTCTCGGTGGACGCCGCCGAGAGGCTGATGTTCAGCACGCGGATGTTGTATTCCCGGGCGTGGAAGATCACCCACTGGATGCCTTCGAGCACGTCGCTGACGCTGCCGGTGCCGTCGTCGCCGAGCACGCGCACGTCGAACAGCTGCGCCCCCGGGGCGACACCGGTGGAGTCGGGGAACTGGTAGAAGCCGCGGCCCGCCGCCACGGCCGCCACGTGGGTGCCGTGGCCGTAGGGGTCCTGCACGGGCGACGACGTGCTGTTGATCAGCGACTCGTAGCTGGCCAGCGCGACGCTGCCCGGGGCGGGCGAGATGCTGTTGTCGACGCCGGTCAGCCAGTCGCTGAGCCGGGCGTTGAGCAGGTTCACGTTGTGCGTCACACGCGACATGCCCCCCGCGTCCTGGAAGCTGCGGTGGGCGCGCATGACGCCCGAGTCGAGCACGGCGATGCCGACGCCGCTGCCGTCCAGGCCGCTGTAGCTGCCGTACCCGTAGCTGCGCACGTTGCCGGTGAGCGCGCCGGTGCTGGCTTCCAGCAGGCTGGCGGTGCGCCGCACCTGGCGGTTGGGGGAGATGCTCGCGACGTCATCGCGCGCCGCCAGCTGGGCCACCTTGTCGGCCGGCAGCTGCACGGTCAGGCCGCGCACCAGGGAATGGCGTGCCCGCACCGAGCCGCCCAGGCGCAGCACCTCGGCACGCAGGGCGGTCAGTTCGGGATCGGTGCCGTCACCGATCACGATGAGCTGCACGTGGCGCTTGCCGCCGACCTCGCGCACCCAGCGTTCCCGGCTCTTGCGCACCGACACCAGTTCGCCCTGCAGGTCACGGGCGATCTTGGTGACGCGGCCGCGCTGGCCGTCGTCGCGCGCCTGCGCCGGCTGCATGCCCAGCAGCAGCGCGATGGCCGCCAGCAGCAGCACCGACCACAGCAGGACCGGGCGCAGCGGCGTCAGTCGCTTGTCGATGAGAACGGTGAAACGGGTTGGTGAAGACATCCAGAGGTACTCCGCGTTGCTGCTTCGGGGATCGTGGTGCCCCCTAGAACATGGGATGCGAATCTAGATGCTTACAAACGGTTGCGGTCGGTTCTGATCAGCGAGATGAGACCGGAATGCGGTGCTTTTCCGCACCCGGAAAAATGTCACGAAAACTGCGGGCGATCTCCCGCTGATCGCTTCGGGATTTCGGCACGCACCGGCGGAACTTGAGCCCGATTTGCGCGCGGCCGGGGCGCACGCCGGGCATGGCTTCGCTAGAGTGGGCTGGCCGGTTGCGGTGCAGCCGGCGGGAAGGGCAAACCCGTCGAAAGGCGGCGACGCAAAGCCACCGGGCTGCAGCGGCACCAGCCGCCATGCCAGCGGGGCTGCCGGCAGCGGCTGGGTGCATCACCCACTGCGGCCGACCTTCCCTTTCATCCGTCCAACCGACCTTGAAAGGGATCCCATGCAGCGAAAGACCCATGTCCTGGCACGTGCCGGCCCCGCGGCCGGCGGCCGGCGCTGAGCCCACCCGGGTTCAGCACGCCGGCCCTGCGCGTGGGGCGGCCCGCTATCTTTGGCCGAAGATCGCCGTCCCCACGCGCACCACCGTCGCACCTTCAGCCACGGCCGCTTCCAGGTCGGCACTCATGCCCATCGACAAGGTGTCGAGCTGCAAGCCGCCGGCATTCAACGCCGCCATCAATTCACGCAGCGCCCGGTGCGGCGCGCGCTGGGCCAGCAGGTCGGCCGCGGGTTCGGGAATCGCCATCAACCCGCGCAATCGCACGCGCGCGGCCGGCAGCGCCACCACGGCCTGCGCCAGCGCCGGCAGGTCGGCCGGCGCCACGCCGCTCTTGCTGGCTTCGCCGCTCACATTCACTTGCAGGCACAGCTGCAGCGGCGGCAGCCACGCCGGGCGCTGCTCGGCCAGGCGCTGCGCGATCTTCAGCCGGTCCACCGAGTGCACCCAATCGAAGGCTTCGGCCACGGGCCGGGTCTTGTTGCTCTGCAGCGGGCCGATGAGGTGCCACTCGAGCTGCGTGCGCAGGTCGGCCAGCTGCGCGATCTTGTCCAGTGCTTCCTGCACGTAGTTCTCGCCGAAGGCCTGCTGACCGGCGGCCTGTGCGGCGCGCACGGCGTCGGCGCCGAAGGTCTTGCTCACGGCCAGCAGCGTGACGCTTTGCGCGTCGCGGCCCGCGGCTGCGGCCGCCGCGGCGATGCGCCGCTTCACTTCTTGCAGGTTGCTTCCGATGCTGCCCATAATCCCCCGAGACTCTAGGCGCGCGCCTACACGGCGCGCGCGTCATTCATGGATATCACCCAGCTGCTCGCGTTTTCGGTCAAGAACAAGGCTTCCGACCTGCACCTGTCGGCCGGGCTGCCGCCGATGATCCGCGTGCACGGCGACGTGCGGCGCATCAATGTCGAAGCACTGGACCACAAGTCCGTGCACGACATGGTGTACGACATCATGAACGATGCGCAGCGCAAGCACTACGAGGACACGCTGGAGTGCGACTTCAGCTTCGAGATCCAGGGGCTGGCGCGTTTCCGGGTCAACGCGTTCAACCAGAACCGCGGCGCGGGCGCGGTGTTCCGCACCATCCCGAGCAAGATCCTCACGCTGGAGCAGCTGGGCACGCCCAAGGTCTTCGCCGAGCTGGCGCTCAAGCCGCGCGGCCTGGTGCTGGTGACCGGCCCCACGGGCTCGGGCAAGAGCACCACGCTGGCGGCGATGGTGAACCACCTCAACGAGAACGAGTACGGCCACGTGCTCACGGTGGAAGACCCGATCGAATTCGTGCACGAGAGCAAGAAGTGCCTGATCAACCAGCGCGAGGTCGGCCCGCACACGCTGAGCTTCGCCAACGCGCTGCGCTCGGCGCTGCGCGAGGACCCCGACGCCATCCTGGTCGGTGAAATGCGCGACCTGGAAACCATCCGGCTGGCGCTCACCGCGGCCGAGACCGGCCACCTGGTCTTCGGCACGCTGCACACCAGCAGCGCCGCCAAGACCATCGACCGCATCGTCGACGTGTTCCCCGCGGCCGAGAAGGAGATGGTGCGCGCGATGTTGTCGGAGTCGCTGGTGGCGGTGATCTCGCAGACGCTGTGCAAGCTGAAGGACGGCTCGGGCCGCGTCGCCGCGCACGAGATCATGATCGCCACGTCGGCCATCAAGAACCTGATCCGCGAGAACAAGATCGCGCAGATGTACAGCTCGATCCAGACCGGCCAGAGCCTGGGCATGCAGACGCTGGACCAGAACCTCGCGGACCTGGTGCGCCGCAACGTCATCGCACCGATCGAGGCGCGGGCCAAGGCCAAGATCCCCGAGAACTTCCCGGGATAACGCCAGATGCACTGGGCCGCCCGCGCCGGGCAAGTGGGGGCCGAGCCGGCCAGCGCCGCCGACACCGCCGCAGGCCTCGCGGCGCTGCAGACGCTGTGGGCCGGTGGCCGCGCCGGCGCCTTCGACGCGGCGGCGCTGCAGCGGCTGAGCGGCTACCTGCAGTTCGTGCGCGTGCGTGCGGCGCAGCGGCTGATCCTGCAGGACGAGCCCGGCGACTTCATGCTGGTGGTGCTGGACGGCAGCGTCGCGGTGGAGCACATCACCGGCGGCCCGCGCGTGGCGCGGCTGGCCGAGGCGCGCCCGGGCGACGTGCTCGGCGAGATGGCCCTGCTCGACGCCGGCCCGCGTGCGTCGGACTGCACGACACGCACCGATTGCCTGCTGGCCGTGCTGGAAACCGAGGCGCTGCTGCGCCTGATGCGCGAAGATCCGCAGCTCGCGCTCGTGCTGCTGGCGGCGCTGGCGCGGCGGCTGTCGCTGCGGCTGCGCCAGGTGAGCACGCGGCTGTCGGCGCTGCTGACCGACGTTTGAGACTCTGCGCACGAAGGAACACGGATGGAACGCGACCAGGCATCGAAATTCGTCAACGACCTGCTGCGGCTGATGGTCGGCCGCAACGGCTCGGACCTGTTCCTCACCGCCGACTTCCCGCCCGCCATCAAGGTCGACGGCAAGATCACCAAGGTCAGCCCGCAGCCGCTGACCGGCCAGCACACACTGCAGCTGGCGCGCGCGGTGATGAACGACAAGCAGGCCGCCGAGTTCGAGCGCACGAAGGAATGCAACTTCGCGATCTCGCCGTCGGGCATCGGCCGCTTCCGCGTCAACGCCTTCATGCAGCAGGGCCACGTGGGCCTGGTCTGCCGCACGATCCCGCAGACGCTGCCCACCATCGACGCGCTCGGCCTGCCCGTGGTGCTGAAGGACGTGGCGATGGCCAAGCGCGGCCTGGTCATCTTCGTCGGCGCCACCGGCTCGGGCAAGAGCACCTCGCTGGCGGCGATGGTGGACTGGCGCAACGAGCACAGCCACGGCCACATCATCACCATCGAGGACCCGGTGGAGTTCGTGCACCCGCACAAGAACTGCATCGTCACCCAGCGCGAGATCGGCATCGACACCGACGGCTGGGAGCAGGCGCTGAAGAACACGCTGCGCCAGGCGCCCGACGTCATCCTGATGGGCGAGATCCGCGACCGCGAGACGATGGAGCACGCGGTGGCCTTCGCCGAGACCGGCCACCTGTGCATGGCCACGCTGCACGCCAACAGCGCCAACCAGGCGCTGGACCGCGTCATCAACTTCTTCCCCGAAGAGCGGCGCGCGCAGCTGCTGATGGACCTGTCGCTGAACCTGAAGGCACTGGTCAGCCAGCGCCTGATGCCGCGCCAGGAAGGCCGCGGCCGCGCGGCAGCGGTCGAGATCATGCTGAACACGCCGCTGATCGGCGACCTGATCTTCAAGGGCGAGGTCAGCGAGATCAAGGAACTGATGAAGCGCAGCCGCGAGCTCGGCATGCAGACCTTCGACCAGAGCCTGTTCGACCTCTACGAAGGCAACGTCATCACCTACGAGGACGCGCTGCGCAACGCCGACTCGGTGAACGACCTGCGGCTGCAGATCAAGCTCAACAGCAAGCGCGCCCGCTCGCAGGACCTGGCGGCCGGCACCGAACACATGCGCGTGGTGTGAGCCCGCGGCGGCCGGCACCGGCCGCCGCCCGCCGTCAGAGCGTGGTCAGCAGCTGCCGCGCCTGCTCGGCGCCCGGGAAGCTGGCCGACAGCGCCAGCGCCTCCTGCAAGGCCTTGCGTGCCTGCGCCTTGTCGCCGGCCTCGGCCAGCGCCTGGCCCAGGTGGAAGCGGATCGCGGCGTCCTTCGGCGCCAGCTTCGCCGCCGTCTGCAGCGTCTTCACCGCTGCGGGGCGCTTGCCCTGGGCGCGCTGCACCGCGCCCAGCGTGTCGTGGAACTGCGCCGCGCGCGGGTTCAGCGACACCGCCTTCAGCGCCCAGGCCTCGGCCTGCGCCAGGTCCTGCTTGCGCTCGACCGCCAGCGCCGCCAGGTTGTTCAGCGCCGAGGCCTGCTGCGGGTCGGCCGCGATCGCGCGCTGGTAGGCGGCCACGGCGGCGTCGATGCGGCCCCGCTGCTGCTCGACCATGCCGGCGCGCATGTGCGGCAAGCCGAGCTTGGGCGCCGCCTGGGCGGCCGCGGCAAAGGCCTGCAGCGCGGCGTCGGGCTGGCCCTTGGCGTCGAGCACGTCGCCCTTGAGCATCAGGGCCTCGATCAGCGCCGGCTGGATGGCCAGCGCCTTGTCGACCTCGGCCAGCGCCGCGTCGGGCTTGCTGCGCGACAGTTCGGCGCGCGCCAGCGCCACCAGCGGCAGCGGGTTGCCCGGGGCCAGCCGGGCGGCCTGCGCCAGTTCGGTGGCGGCGCCGTTGACTTCGCCCGCGCGCAGCAACGCCTGGCCGAGCCCGTAGCGCGCGCCGGCGTGGCCGGCGTTCAGCGCCAGGGCCTCGCGGTACAGCGCCACGGCCGGCTGGATCTGGCCGCGCGAGACGAGCAGGTCGGCCAGGTCGATGCGCGGACGGAACGCGTTGGCGTCGAGCTGGGCGGCGCGCCGCAGCGCCGTCTCGGACTCGGCGTGGCGGCCCTTGAGCCCGAGGAAGCGGCCCCACGAAGCCTGCGCGTCGGCGTTGTCGGGCCGGGCCTTCACGGCCTGGCCGATCCAGGTGCCGGCGTCGTCCACGCGCCCGGTCTGGAACGCCAGCTCGCCCATGCCCAGCATCGACGGCACATGGCCGGCATCGAGCTTCAGCGCTTCGCGGAAGGCGGCCTCCGCGGCGCTGCGGTCACCCTTGGCCAGGGCCTCGATGCCGCGCTGGTACGCCGCCGCCGCGGGCGCCGGGGCCGTGGCGCTCGCCGCCGGCATCGGCTTGGACACCACGGGCGCCGCCCCCGCCAGCGGCGCGGCCAGCGCCATCAGCCCCACCATCGACACCAGCGCACACCGCGCGGCCGTGGAACTGCCCGGGCGCGGCCCGGAACGTGGCGGGCGCGCGATGCGAAGCGATGGGTTCATGCGGAAATTCTAGTGTTGCAGCCACGAAAAAGCCCCTCGGGCCAGGCGGCGCGAGGGGCTGCGATCGGTCACGACGTGACCGCGTCGGATGCTCAGGCTTGCTTGCGGCGGCGCATCGCGCCCAGGCCCGCCAGCGCCAGGCCCACCAGGGCCAGCGAACCGGGTTCCGGCACCGGGATCGGCGTGCCGCCGACACCGCTGAAGCCGAAGATGAAGGTCGCCGGCGCGCCGGTGATCTCACCGCCGCGCGACTGGCCGAAGGAGTACAGCTCGATGTCTTCAGCGCCCACGGCGGCCAGCGCAGCGGCTTCGCTGGTGGCGGCGCCGTAGAAGATGTTAAAGGTGTAGCTCTCGCCGTCTTCCAGCGTACCGAAGTTGAAGCGGAAGTACGCGCCGTGGTCGTCCAGGCCGTTGTCGTCGAAGTCGACGTCGACGGTGGCCGGGTTACGCGGGCCGAAGTCGTTCAGCGGGTTCGCGGTGTTGAAGCCGTTGTTGTGCGACTTCTCCAGCAGCGTGGTGGTGGCGGTGCCGCGGATCGACACGTACTCGTCGAACTCGGTCGGCGGGATGTCCCAGTCCATCACGCGCACGTACTTGACGTCGTTGACGGCGGCGCCGGTGTTGTTGGTGATGGTCACCGTGTTCTTGAACAGCGCGCTGGTCTCGGTCGAGGCCGAGTAGGCCTGCGTGACGGTCAGGCCGCTCAGCGAGGTCAGCGCTGCCGACGTCGTGACGGTGCTGCCGGTGACGCCGGTGGCGGCGCCGAACGTCAGGTTGACGGGGCCGCCGTCGGTGCTGACGTTGGCATAGCCGCTGACGCTGTTGTTCACCGACACGCCCCAGCCTTCGCAGTAGCAGCCGGGGGCGGTGGCGTCACGCCAGGTGCCGTCGGGGAACTTGGAGGCCAGGCCGGTGCGGCCGGCGTTCACGGTGATGTTGGGGTCGGTGTTCAGCGAGCCGTCGTCGTTGACACCCAGGGCGACCGTGGCCGTGGCCGCGTTGCCGGTGTTGTAGATGACGGTGCCAGCGTGTGCTGCGCCGGCGAACAGGGCGCCGACAGCCACGATGGCGGCGGCGACGGAGGTGCGGTTGAACTTCATGGTGTTTGGCCTTCCTGTGGAGCGACACGGTGACAGCGATCATCGCTGTACAAGCCCTGCAAAGCAATCACCGGGCCAGATTGAAAAGTCTTTTCCGATCAACCACTTGCACTGTGGAACTCAAAGAACGGGTCGAGGTCTGTAAAGCCTGTCGACAAGACTGCCTCCCACGTATTGGGGAGGCGGCAGGCCACTTCGTGGCAGCATCGTGGCCATGAGCACACGCACCTACGACACCGTTGCACCCCGCCGCGTCGCCTTCCTCGGGCTCGGCGTGATGGGCCACCCGATGGCCGGCCACCTGGCCCGCGCCGGCCACCAGGTCACCGTCTACAACCGCACGCCAGCCAAGGCCGCGGCCTGGGCACAGGAATACGGCGGCGCCGCAGCCGCCACCCCGGCCGCTGCCGCGGCGGCGGGCGGCGGCGCCGAGTTCGTGTTCGCCTGCGTCGGCAACGACGACGACCTGCGCTCGGTGGTGCTGGGCGAACACGGTGCGTTCGCCGGCATGGCGCCCGGCGCGGTTTTCGTCGACCACACCACGGCGTCGGCCGCAGTGGCGCGCGAGCTGGCCGCGGCAGCCCGCGAACGCGGCCTGCAGTTCATCGACGCGCCCGTGTCCGGCGGCCAGGGCGGGGCGATCAACGGCGCGCTCACGGTGATGTGCGGTGGCGACGCCTCCGCCTTCGAGGCCATGAAGCCGGTGGCGCTGGCGATGGCCCGCGCGGTCACGCGGGTGGGCGACAGCGGTGCCGGGCAGCTGGCGAAGATGGTCAACCAGATCGCCATCGCCGGCCTCGTGCAGGGGCTGTCGGAGGCCATCGCCTTCGGCCAGCAGGCCGGGCTGGACATGCCGCTGGTGCTGGACGTGATCGGCAAGGGCGCGGCGCAGAGCTGGCAGATGGACAACCGCGGCAAGACCATGGTCGAAGGCCGCTTCGACTTCGGCTTTGCCGTCGACTGGATGCGCAAGGACCTGGGCCTGGTGCTCGACGAGGCGCGGCGCAACGGCGCGCAGCTGCCCGTGACGGCGCTGGTCGACCAGTTCTATGCCGACGTGCAGGCCGCAGGCGGCCGGCGCTGGGACACGTCGAGCCTGATCACGCGTCTCACGAAGTAGACGCGGCCGGCGTCAACGGTTGGGCCGCGCCACGGTGCCGGCCAGTTCTTCTTCGCTGATCACGTCGAAGACGCGCACCACCTTCTGCACGCCGGGCACCGAGCGCGCGATGTCGCTGGCGCGGTTGGCCTCGCGCTCGGTCACCAGGCCCATCAGGTAGACGATGCCGCGGGCAGTGACGACCTTGATGGCGTGGGCCTGCATGTCCTTGGCCTCCACCAGCGTGGCCTTCACCTTGGCCGAGGTCAGCGAGTCGCGCGAGCGGTCGCCCAGCGTGGCGTTGGGCTGCACCGCAAGCTCGTTGACGACCGAGCGCACGTTCTCCAGCCGCAGCAGCGCCTCTTCGACGCGGGCGCGGTCGGGTTCGGTGGGCACCTCGCCCGACACCAGCACCATGCGGTTGTAGCTGGTGACCTGCACGTTGCCGAGCGTGGCCAGCTCGCGCACGCGCGCCGAGGCCTTCAGCTCGATGGCCTGGTCCTCGACCTGGGCGCCCGAGGTGCGGCGGTCGATGGCCATCATGCTGCCGCCGACCATGGCGCCGCCGACGATGAGCGGCGCGCAGGCCGACAGCGCTGCGGCGGCGCAGGCCGCAGCCAGCAGGGTGAGCAGCGGACGCCGCGCTTGGGCAAGGGGGGTGTTCATGGGTCCTGGTCTCCCAGCAGTTGCAGGTCGATCGCGTCGCACAGTGCGTGCAGCACCAGCAGCTGCAGCTCGACCACGCGCATGCTGCGCGCAGCGGGCACCGCGATCGTCACATCGGTTTCGGCCAGTGGTTCGGCCAGCAAGGCGCTGCCGGCCACGGCCAGCAGCACCACGGTCATGTCCTTGCCATGCGCAGCCGCGATGGCCACCCGGGCTTCGTCGGCCGGGCTGTCGCCAGCGTGCAGCAGCAGCAGCACGTCGCCGGGGTGCCCCAATGCCTGCAGCTGCAGCGCCGCAGCCGGCTGCAGGGCCAGCAGCAGGGCCGGCAGCGGCGGGCGCTCGCGCTCGAAGCGCCCGACGAACAGCGCGGCCACATGGCGCGCCAGCACCGCGCTGGCGCCGCAGCCCGCCACCATGACCTTGCCGCCGCTGGTGATGGCACCGAGCAAGGCGCCGGCGGCGTCGGCAATGGGCCGCGCCAGCGGCTCGGCGGTGCGGTACTTCAGGTCAGCGCTGTCGAAGAATTGCTGTTGGATGCGCTGTTCGAGCATGGACATGGATCATAGGACACGCACCTTTGCACACAGGTTCCGCGCGGGGGCTCAGCCGCCTGGGTCGTCGAAGGCCGCGCGCAGCCAGTCGATGGCCTCGCCGTCCACCGTGACGACGTCGAAGCGGCACGGCGGCAGCGTGTCCCAGCGCAGCAGGTAGTGGCGCGCAGCAAAGGCGATGCGCCGCTGCTTCGTGCCCAGCACGCTGGCGGCCGCACCGCCGCGCGAGGCGCTGGCACGCGCGCGCACTTCGCAGAACACCAGCGTGCCGTCGCGGTCGCGCAGCACGAGGTCGATCTCGCCGCCACGCGCGCCGGGGCCACGCGCGACCCGATAATTGCGCTCCAGCAGCGTCAGCCCGCGCGCCTGCAGCCAGTCCGCGGCGCGCGCTTCGGCCGCGTCGCCGACCGCCTTCGTCGTCACCCCACCGGACCGGCTCTTGAACATCGACCCCTCCGTGCTGCTCGCGGCGGCCCAGGCCGCCGCCGGCCACCAGCACCATGCCGGCGCCGCACTCTACGTGGTGGCCACGCCCATCGGCAACCTGGCCGACACCACGCTGCGGGCCATCCATGTGCTGGGGCTGGTCGACGCCGTGGCCTGCGAGGACACGCGCGTCACCGCGCAACTGCTGCGCCACCTGGGGCTGGACAAGCCGCTGCTGGCGCTGCACACGCACAACGAGCAGCAGGCCTCGGCCGCGGTGCTGGCGCGCCTGGCGCAAGGCCAGGCCGTGGCCTACGTCAGCGACGCCGGCACGCCGGCGATCAGCGACCCCGGCGCGGCGCTGGTGGCGCATGCCGCGGCCGCGGGCCACGCCGTGGTGCCGATCCCCGGTGCCAGCAGCGCCACCGCGGCACTCAGCGTCGCGGGCGACACCGTGGGGCAGGGCTTCGTCTTCGTCGGCTTCCTGCCGGCCAAGGGCGGAGACCGCCGCGCGGCGCTGGCCGCCTGCATAGCGTCGGCGGCGACACAGGTGCTGTTCGAGGCCCCGCATCGCATCGAACAGCTGGCTGCGGCGCTGGCCGAGGCCGCGCCGGCGCGGCGCGTCACGCTGTGCCGCGAACTGACCAAGCAGTTCGAGACCGTCGCGACGATGCCCGCCGCCGACGTGCCCGCCTGGCTGGCGGCCGACGCCCACCGGCTGCGCGGCGAGTTCGTGCTGGTGCTGCACGCGCTGCCGGCGGTGGCGGTGGACGCCGACGCCCTGCCCGCGCCCGCGCTGCGCACGCTGGAGGTGCTGCAACGCGCCCTGCCGCTGAAGCAGGCGGTGGCGCTGGCGGCCGAGTTGAGCGGCGCGCCGCGCAACGCGCTGTATGCGCACGCACTGCAGGCGCGCGCTGCGGGTGTCGTCACAGACGACGCCACGGACGAAGGGGCCGCCGGCGACGCTGGCTGACACCGCGCACCGAAGGCCCTGCAGGGAGGCGCGCGCGAAGGGCGACTCCTACAATCGATCGCTTCCGGCCAGTCCGCTAGCACGAAGGCGCCCATGATCACCCGCGAACCCACCCTCGAACGCCTGGCCATCGCCCAGTCGCTGATGCTGGACCCCTTCGGCCTGGGCGAGACGGCCATCGCGCGGGCGCTGGCCACGATCTCCGAGCACCGTGTCGACGACGCCGACCTGTACTTCCAGACCACGCGCCACGAAGGCTGGAGCCTGGAAGAAGGCATCGTCAAGAGCGGCAGCTTCAGCATCGACCAGGGCGTGGGCGTGCGCGCCGTGGCCGGCGAGAAGACGGCGTTTGCCTACAGCGACGACCTCAGCGAAGCCGCGCTGCTCGACGCCGCACGCACCGTGCGCACCATCGCCGCCGCGGGCCAGAACAGGCGCGTGCAGGTCGCGCGCAAGCCGCGCGTGGCCACCAGCCGCGTGCTCTACGGCCCCACCGATCCCATCGGCTCGCTCGACAGCACGCAGAAGGTGGCGCTGCTGGAAAAGGTGGAGAAGCTGGCCCGCGCCAAGGACCCGCGCATCGTGCAGGTGATGGCGGGTCTTGCCGCCGAGTACGACGTGGTGCTGGTGGCCCGCGCCGACGGCACGCGTGCCGCCGACGTGCGCCCGCTGGTGCGGCTGAGCGTGACCGTGATCGCCGAGCAGAACGGCCGCCGCGAGGTCGGCTCCGGCGGCGGTGGCGGCCGCTTCGGCCTGGGCTACTTCCAGGACGCGCAGATCGAGGCCTACGTGCAGCAGGCCGTGAACGCTGCGCTCACCAACCTGGAAAGCCGCCCCGCGCCCGCGGGCGAGATGACCGTGGTGCTGGGCCCGGGCTGGCCCGGCGTGCTGCTGCACGAGGCCGTGGGCCACGGCCTGGAAGGCGACTTCAACCGCAAGGGCAGCAGCACATTCGCCGGCCGCATCGGCCAGCGCGTGGCGGCCAAGGGCGTGACGGTGCTCGACGACGGCACCATCCCCGATCGCCGCGGCAGCCTCAACGTCGACGACGAAGGCCATGCCAGCCAGCGCAACGTGCTCATCGAGGACGGCATCCTGAAGGGCTACATCCAGGACAGCCTGAACGCGCGCCTGATGGGCGTGAAGCCCACCGGCAACGGCCGCCGCGAGAGCTACGCGCACCTGCCGATGCCGCGCATGACCAACACCTACATGCTGGCCGGCGACAAGTCCAAGGACGAGATCATCGCCAGCATCAAGCGCGGCCTGTATGCCACCAACTTCGGCGGCGGCCAGGTCGACATCACCAGCGGCAAGTTCGTGTTCTCGGCCAGCGAGGCCTTCTGGGTCGAGAACGGCCGGGTCCTGTACCCGGTGAAGGGCGCCACGCTGATCGGCAACGGCCCCGAGGCGATGAACCGCGTCAGCATGATCGGCAACGACCTGCAGCTCGACAGCGGCGTCGGCGTCTGCGGCAAGGACGGCCAGAGCGTGCCGGTGGGCGTGGGCCAGCCCACGCTGCGCATCGAGCGCCTCACCGTCGGCGGCACGGCCTGACCATGACGGTCGAGCTGGCCGACGTGCAGGCGGCCGCCGAGCGCCTGCGCGGTCACGTGCTGGACACGCCCTGCGTCGAGAGCCGCACGCTGGGCCAGATCGTCGGCTGCCGCGTCTTCCTGAAGTTCGAGAACCTGCAGTTCACCGCCTCGTTCAAGGAACGCGGCGCGCTGAACAAGCTGCTGGCGCTGTCGGAGGCCGGCGTGCGCGGCGTGGTCGCGGCCTCGGCCGGCAACCATGCCCAGGGCGTGGCCCACCACGCGCAGCGGCTGGGCATGCGCGCCGTGATCGTGATGCCGCTGCACACGCCCACCGTGAAGGTGGAGCGCACACGCGGCTTCGGTGCAGAGGTGGTGCTGCACGGCGAGACCTTCGACGACGCGCGCGCGCACGCGCTGCAGATCGCCGATGCGCAGGGCCTGCACTTCGTGCACCCGTTCGACGACGCGCTGGTCATCGCCGGCCAGGGCACCATCGGCCTGGAGATGCTGCAGGCGCAGCCCGACCTCGACACGCTGGTGATTGCGGTCGGCGGCGGCGGGCTCATCAGCGGCATCGCCACCGCGGTGCGGGCGCTCAAGCCCGGCATGCAGATCATCGGCGTGCAGACCGCGCGCTTCCCGGCGATGGTCAACACCATCAAGGGCACGCAGCACCCGCAGGGCAGCAGCACCATCGCCGAGGGCATCGCGGTGGGCCAGCCAGGAAAGATCACGCGGGAGCTGATCCGCCAGCGCGTGGACGACCTGGTGCTGGTGGACGAAGGCGACATCGAGCAGGCCATCGTGATGCTGCTGGAGATCGAGAAGACGCTGGTCGAAGGCGCGGGTGCGGCGGGCCTGGCGGCACTGCTGAAGGACCCGGCCCGGTTTGCCGGCCAGAAGGTGGGCCTGGTGCTGTGCGGCGGCAACATCGACCCGCTGCTGCTGGCGGCCATCCTGGAGCGCGGCATGGTGCGCGCGGGCCGGCTGGCGCGCATCCGCGTGGCCGCGCGCGACACGCCCGGCGTGCTGGCGCGCATCACCGGCATCGTCGCCGAGGCCGGTGCGAACATCGACGAGGTCCACCACCAGCGCGCGTTCTCGACGCTGAGCGTGCAGAGCGTGGAAGTGGAACTGGTGCTGCAGACACGCAACCGCGCCCACGTGCAGGAAGTGGTGCAACGACTGGCCGCCGCCGGGCTCGACGCACGGACCGACTGAACGCGCGGCGTGCTACATTGCGCGCCATGCGCTTCGCAGCCTCGTTTTACTTTGCGTACTTTTGGTTCTCGCACCGCACGGCGGCTGGAGAGGCAAACGCGTAGTCGAAACAAGAGACAGCGAAGCACACCCAGACAAACCGCCGGCAGCCCCGGCGGTTTTTTTATGCCCGTTCGCATCCCGCACCACCCCCGACCCCAAGGAAGCCCGTCATGAGCCCGAAGTCCGCGACAGCCACCGATGGCCGCCTGGCCCTCAGCGAGAAGACCAGCCAGACCGACGACCAGCGCATCCGCGACGTCACGCCGCTGCCGCCGCCGGAGCATCTGATCCGCTTCTTCCCGATCGCGGGCACGCCGGTGGAAGCGCTGGTCTCGGGCACGCGCGCGGCCATCCGCAACATCATGCAAGGCACGGACGACCGGCTGCTGGTCATCATCGGCCCGTGCTCCATCCACGACCCGGCGGCGGCGCTCGACTACGCGAAGCGGCTGAAGGCCGAGCGCAGCAAGCACGCGGGCGAGCTGGAAGTGGTGATGCGCGTGTATTTCGAGAAGCCGCGCACGACGGTGGGCTGGAAGGGGCTGATCAACGACCCGTACCTGGACGAAAGCTTCCGCATCCACGAAGGCCTGCGCATCGCGCGGCAGCTGCTGGTGGACATCAACCGGCTGGGCGTGCCGGCGGGCAGCGAGTTCCTGGACGTGATCAGCCCGCAGTACATCGGCGACCTGATCGCCTGGGGCGCGATCGGCGCGCGCACCACCGAAAGCCAGGTGCACCGCGAACTCGCCAGCGGCCTGAGCGCGCCGGTGGGCTTCAAGAACGGCACCGACGGCAACATCAAGATCGCCACCGACGCGATCCAGGCCGCCGCGCGCGCGCACCACTTCCTCAGCGTGCACAAGAACGGCCAGGTCGCGATCGTCGAGACCAAGGGCAACAAGGACTGCCACGTCATCCTGCGCGGTGGCAAGGAGCCCAACTACGACGCGGCCAGCGTGGCCGCGGCATGCAAGGAAATCGAAGCCGCGAAGCTGCCGTGCCGGCTGATGATCGACGCCAGCCACGCCAACAGCAGCAAGCAGCACCAGCGCCAGATCGACGTGATGCGCGACGTCGGCGCGCAGATGGACGCCGGCAACCGCTGCATCTTCGGCGTCATGGTGGAAAGCCACCTGCACGGCGGCGCGCAGAAGTTCACGCCCGGCAAGGACGACCCGGCGCAGCTCGCCTACGGCCAGAGCATCACCGACGCCTGCATCGACTGGGGCGACACGGTGAACGTGCTCGACATCCTCAGCGCGGCGGTGAAGGCGCGGCGCCGGCATCCGGCCTGAGCGCTTGCGCTGGTGCTTGCGCTGGTGACAGCGCCGCCAGGCGCTGCTCCAGCACCGGCACCGCGCCGGCCCACTTGCTTTGCGGGCCTTCGTCGCGCGCCAGCCCCTGCGCCGTGTGCAGCGCCAGCGTGGCGGCCTGCAGCGCGCCGGACAGGTCGCCGCAGCGTTCACGGGCCAGCGCCAGGGTGCTGGCCTCCACCATCAGCCCGTCGCGCCAGGCCACGTTGGCCGGCTCGCGCGCCACGTTGCGCTGGCGCAGCACGAAGGCCGCCTCGGCCTCGCTGCGCATCGCGGGCCAGTCCTGCTGCCGGCGATGTACCAGCGCGCGGCCGCCGAGCACGGTGCCGATCTGGTGCACCAGGTAGGCCTCGGCCGACGGGCTGCCCGGCGGACCGGTGCTGTCCAGCACCTGCAGCAGCGCCGGCTGCGCCAGCAGTGCGCGGTAGGTGGCCTCGGCGTCGCGGTAGGCCTGCAAGGCATCGGCCGGGCGCTGCAGGCTGGGCAGGTTGGCATGGTCGTACAGCTGCGCCAGCGTCAGCTGCTGCGTCGCGACACCGGCGCCCATGAAGGCGCGGCCGATGGCGTCGCGCTGCAGTGCCAGCGATTCGCGGCCTTGTGCGATGGCCTGCTGCAGCGCACGTTCAGCGTCTTCCAGCCGGCCGGCGCCGCGCAGCGTCTGCGCCAGCACCGTGCGCGCACGCACATGCCAGCTCGCGAAGCGCCAGTCGCCGCGCTGCCGCGGCCAGGCGCGTTCGCCGAGTTCGAGCGCACGCGCCACCGTGGCGCTGGCTTCTGCCGCACGCTCGGGCGCGGCGGTGACGGTGTTGCCCTGGATCTCGGCCAGCCGGCCCAGCGCCGCGGCCAGCGTGGCCTGCAGTTCGGTGTCGTCGGGCGCGGCACGCAGCGCGGGCTCGAGCGAGGCCACGGTTTCGCGCAGCAGCCCTTCCTGCGCCGCAGCGCCGCCGGGCAGCAGCGTCACCGAGTCGCCATAGCGGAAGACGAGATCGGTGGTGATGCGCTTGACCTCGCCGAGCTGGCGCCGCGCGTCGTCGCGCGCCAGCGCTGCCTGGCGCGCCTGCACCAGCGCCAGCCCCAGGCCGACGGCCAGGCCGACGACCCCCAGCGCCACCGCAGCGCGCCCCTGCAGCAGCGCCGCCGCGAGCCCGGTGGCGAGGCCGACGCCGCCCAGCGCCGCCGCCAGCACCGCCCAGCGGTGGCGCGCCACGAACTTGCGCAGCACGTAGGCAGCACTGGCCGGCCGCGCGCTCACCGGGTAGCCGCCGAGGCAGGCCCGGATGTCGGCGGCCAGCGCGTCGACGCTGGCATAGCGCCGGTCGACCGGCTTCTCCAGCGCCTTCAGCAGGATGTTGTCGAGGTCGCCCTGCAGCCGGCGGCGTGTGCGCTCCCAGCCCGGCACCGGGCGCGCCAGGCTGCTCGGGCGCGTCGGCTCCTCTTCCAGCACGGCACGTGCCGCGTCCTGAGGCGTGCTGGCGCGGCGGCCGTACGGGCGCTCGCCGGTGAGCAGCACGTAGAGCAGCACGCCCAGGCTGTAGATGTCGGTGGCCGTGCTGACCGGCTCGCCGCGCACCTGCTCGGGGCTGGCGTAGTGCGGCGTGAACGGGCGCTCGCCGGCACCGGTGAGGCTGCCGTCGTCCGGGTCCAGCGCCTTCGCGATGCCGAAGTCCAGCAGCTTGACGCGGCCGTCGTCACCCACCAGCACGTTGCCGGGCTTCAGGTCGCGGTGCACGAGCAGGTTGCGGTGGGCATGCGCCACCGCGTCGGCCAACTGCAGGAACAGCTGCAGCCGGGCCTCCAGCGGCAGGCCGTCGCAGGCCTGGTCGATGGGCCGGCCCTGCACCCGCTCCATCACGAAGTACGGCAGGCCGTCGGGGCTGATGCCGGCGTCGAGCAGGTGCGCGATGTGCGGGTGCTGCAGCCGCGCCAGCGCCTGCTGCTCGTGCGCGAAGCGGGCCAGCACGGCGGCGGAGTCCATGCCGCGCTTGAGGACCTTGATCGCGGCGCTGGCGGCGTAGCGCCCGTCGTCGCGCTCCGCCGCCCAGACCTCGCCCATGCCGCCGCTGCCCAGTGCGCCGCTGATGCGCCAGGCTCCCAGGCGCTGGCCCACCCGCGTGGGCGCCGCGGCCGGTACCGGCACGGGCACCGGCAGGTCGAGCTGGCTGGGTGCGGCGTCGAAGCCAAGCAGCGAGCGCACCTCGGCCACCAGCGCCGGGTCCAGCGCGGGGTCGGCCAGCAGCGCCTCGCGCTCGGCCGCGGGCAGCGGCAGCGCACGCTCGAACAGCGTGCGCACGCGGCTCCAGCTGTCGCCCGTCGAAGAGTTCATCGCGCGATGCTAGAGCCGCGCGGCCTCAGGGCGCGCTGCGGTCGAACTCGATGCGGCAGTCGCTGACGTAGACCCAGCGCAGCGTGCCGCCGACGGCCTGCGCGTTCTGCAGGTTGACCTGGATGAGGTCCGGGAAACCCGCCACCGGCGACGACTGCAGCGAGATCCACTCCAGCGGCACGCCGGGCCGGCTGAGCTGCGCCGACTGCGTGAACGGGCTGCGGAAGGTCGACAGGTTCGAGAACCCGCCGCTGACCGTGAACCCGAACGTGTTGCTGCGCGTGCCGTCGTCGAAGCGGAAGCTCTGCGCGCTGGCATCGATCTGCACCGAGCAGGCCTGGCCGTCGACACCGGTCCCGACATAGGTGCCGGCCAGGCAGCTCATGTCGCTGAAGGCCGCCGACACCGCGACGCTGTTGACGCTGCAGGCCGCGAGCGCCGCGGCGGTGACCGTGGTGCCGGCACGCGGGCGGTAGTCGGGCAGCCGGTAGGTGCCGGTCAGCGTGGCGGGGGCCGCATTGCCGCTGAGCTGCGTCGCCACCAGCGGCGTGCCGGCGAACGTGACGGTGCCGGCCGCCAGGTCGACGCTGACGCCGGTGCAGGGCATGCAGGTGGCGGCGTAGCTGGCACTGCCGATGGGCTGCGACGGGTCGGGCACCAGCGCGATGCTGGCCGACAGCACCTCGCCGGTGGCGGCGACGAAGCGCAGGCCGACCTGGTCGACGCCGGCATCGCCGCGCAGCGGGTCGGCGCTGCGGCGCATGGCGAGCACGCGCGCCGGGCCGGAACTGCTGTTTTCCATGTCGAACCCCGGCAGCAGGTTGGGCGTGACGACGCGGTCGGCCGCGAGGCCGGCGCCACTGACGGTGACGCTGCCCCAGCCCGTGGGCGAAGGCGCCGGTGCGGGTGCGGGTGCGGGTGCAGGTGCCGGGGCAGGCACGGGCGCGGGTGCGGGCGCCGGCCCGGCCACCGGATCGCTGCCAGCGGCGCCGTCGCCGCCGCCGCAGGCGGCGAGCAGGGCACACAGGCTGGAGGTCAGCGCCAGACGCTGAAGGCGGGTTGTCGAGGACGTGGTGGTGTGCATGGCCATGAAGGGGTGTTGCGGACCAAGGGCCCCGCGCTTGCGGGGTGCTCCTGGGCATACGCCACGGGCCGGCGCCAAAAGGCTCATGGGCGCGCGCACCGCTGCAGATAATCCTTGCCAGCCCATGGACCCCGCCGCCCCCGACACGCCGAGCGACGCCGCCAGCGACATCACGCAGTGGCTGCAGTCGCTGGCCGGCGACAGCGTGCAGGCCTCGTCGCAGCTGTTTGCGCTGCTCTACGACGAGCTGCGCCGCATCGCCCGCAGCCACCTGCGGCGCGAAGACGCCGGCCACACGCTCAGCGCCACCGGGCTCGCGCACGAGGCCTGGTTCCGCATGGCCGAGCAGAACCGCACCGCCTGGCGCAACCGCAGCCACTTCCTCGCGGTGGCCTCGACGATGATGCGGCGCATCCTCGTCAACCACGAGCTTGCGCGCCGTGCCGACAAACGCGACGCGCAGCTGGTGCCGCTCACCCTGTCGGGCGCCGAACAGTTCGGCGCCGCGCCCGACCGCGATGTCGTGGCGGTGCACGAAGCGCTGCTCGCGTTCGAGACCGTCGACGCGCGCGCGGCCCGGGTTGTCGAGCTGCGCTACTTCGGCGGGCTCGAGAACGACGAGATCGCCGAGGCGCTGGGCATCTCGCTGGCCACCGTCAAGCGCGACTGGGCCATTGCGCGCGCCTGGCTGCAGCGCGCGCTGTCGGCCTAGCCGCTGGCTAGAACGCGCGCCCGGCCGCCAGGTAGGCGCGGCTGCCCTGCGGCGCGTCGAGCCCGCGCGCGACGCCGGCGCGCAGGTGCAGGCCCAGCGCGTACAGCAGTTTCAGCTCGCCCAGCAGTTCGACGCCGACGCCGCGGCGCCAGCGCTGCGGGCGGTCGCCGTTGTCCCAGGCGCCGCCGATGTCGAAGAACACGGCCGCCGACAGCCGGTTGATGCCCACCGGCGGCACCATCGCGTGGCGGTCGATGTCGGCCAGCGGCAGGCGCCACTCGGCGCTGGCGATGCGCGCGTTGCGGCCGCGCAGCTCGGGTTCGTCGCCGCGGTAGCCACGCAGCGCCAGCTCGCGGTCGTTCAGCACGGTGCCGATCTGCAGCATGTCGTCGCTGGCGCCGCCCAGCTGGAAGGGCGCGGTGCGGCCCGAGGCACGCACCTCGGTCCAGCGCAGCGCCAGCACGCTGCGGCCCAGGCCCGACAGCGGCACGAAGCCGCGCAGGTCGGCGCGCAGCACGTTGCCGTCATAGGCGTCGCCACCGTCGACACCCTGGCTGAAGGGCTTGTGGCTCTCCAGCAGCAGGCTGGCGTGCAGGCCACGGTTGGGGCCTTCGCTGAACCAGTCGCTGCCGCGCGTGTCGATCTCGGCCAGCAGCGCCGCGATGCGTTCGTCGCGCTGGCGCACGCTGCTGTCGGCCGGCAGGTCCACGCGCTCCAGGCGGTCGAACGCGGCGCCAATGCCGAAGCGGATGCGGCGCTCCAGCCGCGTCAGCGGCAGCAGGCTCAGCCACTGCGCCTGCGTGCGGCGGTCGTAGACGGTGGTGGTCTCGTCGCCGGCCTCGCCGGTCCAGGCGCGCGCCGTCAGCGTGCGCCCGAGCGCCAGGCCGTGGTTGCCGAGGAACAGGTATTCGACGCCACCCAGCAGCTCCTTCTGCGAGGTCTCCCACTGCAGCGTGGCGATGTACTGGTGCCAGCCCAGCGCGTCGCTGCCCGAGGTGCTGGCACCGAAGGCGGTGAGGCCGCGGTCGGACGTCAGCACCGGCAGCCACCAGCGCGGCACCAGCGTCGGCAGCGCGCTGTAGCGGCGGCCGTCGCCCAGCGGCGGCGTGGTCTCGGCCACCGCAGGCGCTGCGGGCAGGACGCCGGTGCCGGCCGCCAGCGTCTGCAGCACGGCCGGCGCCGGCAGCCGGTGCAGCGCGTGGCCCTGCGGCGCCACGACGACCGTGGCCAGGCTGCCGTCTGCCGCAGTGCCGGCGTGCGCGACGACGGCCGTGTGCGTGTGCGTCAGCCGCTGCAGCTGGCCGCCGGCCAGACGCCAGACGTTGTTGACGCCACCCTCCGTGGCCACGAACTCCAGGCCCTGCACGCTGCGCTGCAGGCTGTGCATTGGCGCCGAACGCCGCAGCAGCAGGCGCGGCGCGGCGCCGGGCTGGGCCAGGTCGGCCTCGACGATGCGCCAGTCGCCGCCGCGGCGCGTGATCAGCGCCACGCGGCTGCCGTCGGGCGTGGCCGCCAGGTCGATCAGCTCGGTGCCGTCCTCGGGCGCGTGCACCACCACCGGCTCACCGCCGGCCGCGCCCAGCGTCACCAGCTGCGTGCGGCCGTCCACCAGCTGCAGCGCCGCGATGCCAGGGCCAGCGTGCACGGCGCGGCGCAGGTGCGCGCAGTGGCTCAGCTGCTGCAGGCGGTCGCCGTCCAGGCGGTACAGGTCGTAGGCGAGATAGAGCGTGTTGCAGATGTCGGGCTGCGCCACCAGCACGCGGCCGTCGGGCGCCGCCGAGACCCGCGCCCCGCGCAGCACGCGGGTCACGGTGCGGCGGCTGCCGTCGGCGGCCACGCGCTGCAGCAGCGCGCCGTGCAGGCCGTCTTCCACCACCGCGAGCAGGTCGCCGCCGGGCAGCGCCGCCACGGCCGGCACGTCCAGCACCGGGCCCACGAGGCGCGGGCCGAGCGCTTCCGGCTGCGCCAGCAGCGGCGCGGCGCGGGCGTCGACCTGCTGCGCCAGGTCGGCGAGGAACTCGTCCCACAGCACGTCCATCGTGCGGCCGGTGGCTTCCACGGGGCTGGTGTGCAGCCGCGGCACGATGTTGCCGCTGGTGCGTTCCACCAGCGCCTGCGGCGCAGCCACGCCGTGGCGGCGCGCGAGGAACTCGAAGAAGTAGGCACCGTACAGGTACTGCTTGGACAGCGGCAGCGCGCGGCCGTCGCTGTTGATCTCGCGCAGCGACAGGAAGCCGGCGGCGCGCTCGGCACGCAGCCAGGCCTCGAACATCGGCCCGCGCAGGCGGCCGCGGCCGGCGGCCGGGTCACTTTCGTTCACCACCGCCAGGCCTTCCAGGCCCCAGCCGGGCTGGAACAGGTTCGGGATGAACCAGGGCACGCTGCCGAAGATGGCCTGCAGCACGCGCGGCGCGCCGCGCACCTTGTCCAGGTGCACGGCGTGCGTGAACTCGTGCACCAGCAGCAGGTCGAGCCAGGCGCTGTTGTCGAGCAGTTGCCCGTCGTCGGGCGGCGCCAGGAACACGCCCATCAGGCTGTAGGGCAGTGGCGTCGTGAAGCCATTGGCGAGGTCGAACTCGCTGTAGACCACGACCTCGGTGCGGCGCCGCGGCTCCCAGGCCAGGGCCTGCGTCACCTGCGGCCAGATGCGTTCGGCGGCGCGCGCCACCGCCTCGGCCTGCGTGCGCTGGCTGGCCCGGTAGTGCACGCGGAAGTGCGCGCTGTCGGCCGTCTGCCAGGGCTGGCGGGGGTCGGCCATGGGCTGGGCCTGCGCGGCGGCAGCCGCCGCAGCCAGCGCCACGACAGCCAGCGTGCGCAGCCAGCGCGGCGTCATGGGCTCTCGCGCGCGATGCGCTCGCTGTGCCAGTAGACGTCGTCGCCGCCCAGCCCGTCGAGGTTGGCGCGGTTGAGCACACGCGCCAGCACGAACAGCAGGTCCGACAGCCGGTTCAGGTACTGGCGCGGCGCGGCGTTCACGGGCTCGGCGGCGGCCAGCGCCACCACGGCGCGTTCGGCCCGCCGTGCCACGGTGCGGCCCACGTGCGCCAGCGCGGCGCTGCGCGTGCCGGCGGGCAGGATGAATTCCTTCAGCCGCGGCAGCTGCGCGTTGTAGTGCTCCAGCGCCTGGTCCAGCTGCAGCACGGCCGCGGGCTTCAGCAGTTCGTAGCCGGGGATCGACAACTCGCCGCCCAGGTTGAACAGCTCGTGCTGGATCGTCACCAGCAGCGCCCGCACGTCGTCGGGCAGCGGCTCGGCCAGCAGCACGCCGAGGCCGGAGTTGAGTTCATCGACATCGCCCATGGCCTGCACACGCAGGGCGTCCTTGGGCACGCGCGTGCCGTCGCCGAGGCCGGTGGTGCCGTCGTCTCCGGTGCGGGTGGCGATCTGGGTCAGGCGGTTGCTCATGCCGGCATGGTAGCCGGGCGCCCGCTGCAGGGGCCGGCAGGCTCAGCCGGCGATGCGCACGGCCAGCCGCTCCAGCAGCGGCCGGTGGCGCCAGGTCTCGAGCGCGCGCTCGGCGAACGCGTCGCCGTCGGGCGAGAGGCGGTAGTACTCGATGCCGTCGAAGCCGTCGGGGTTGTCCCAGCGCTGCACGATGCCGTAGCGCAGCAGCGTGGGCGCCGAGTGGTAGATCGGCCGGCCGTCGATCACGCAGCCGCCGGCCAGCGGACTGACCCGCACCATCACGCGGCCGCGGCGCAGGGCACGCAGCGCGTCGACGAACTCACCGCGGTCGGGAATGATGCGTTCGGAGGCCATGGCGCCATCGTGCCGCGAAGTGCCGCGGCCGTGGGCGGGAATTGCACCGGTGGCGAGGCGCAATTCCCACGTCGGCAGCGCTGCCTAGAATGGACCGCACAACACGCTGGAGACACCGCCCATGAATGCGCCGCTGCCCGACCACGCCCTCACCGCGCACGCACGGCGCCTCCTGCCTTCGGCGATGCTCGACGCGCTGCGCGCACGCTTCGGCGAACGCTGCTCCACCGTGACCGCGGTGCGCGAGCAGCACGGCCGCGACGAGAGCCCGTTCCCGGTGACGCCGCCCGACGCCGTGGTGTTCTGCGAAAGCACCGAGGACGTGGCCGCCGTCGTCGCGCTGGCGAGCCAGCATGCGGTGCCGGTCATCCCCTACGGCACCGGCTCGTCGCTGGAAGGCCACCTGCTGGCGGTGCAGGGCGGCGTCAGCATCGACGTCTCGCGCATGACGGCCGTCGTGCGCGTGAACCCCGAGGACCTGACGGTCACGGTGCAGGCCGGCGTCACGCGCGAGCAGCTCAACCGCGAGATCAAGGACCAAGGCCTGTTCTTCCCCATCGACCCGGGCGCCAACGCCAGCCTGGGCGGCATGGCGGCCACGCGCGCCAGCGGCACGAATGCCGTGCGCTACGGCACCATGCGCGACAACGTGCTGGGGCTGACGGTGGTCACGGCCGCCGGCGAGGTCATCCGCACCGGCACGCGCGCGAAGAAGAGCAGCGCCGGCTACGACCTGACGCGGCTGTTCGTCGGCAGCGAAGGCACGCTGGGCGTGATCACCGAGGTGACGCTGAAGCTGTACCCGCTGCCCGAGGCCGTGAGCGCCGCGATCTGCCACTTCCCCAGCATCGCCAGCGCGGTGGACGCGACGATCCAGGTCATCCAGATGGGCGTGCCGGTGGCGCGCTGCGAGCTGCTCGACGTGAACGCGGTGCGCTTCATCAATGCGCAGAGCAAGCTCGGGCTGCGCGAGTCGCCGCTGCTGCTGATGGAATTCCACGGCAGCGAGGCCGGCGTGAAGGAACAGGCCGAGACCGTGCAGGCGATCGCCAGCGACATCGGCGGCGAAGACTTCCAGTGGGCGAGCACGCCCGAAGAGCGCACGCGGCTGTGGACGGCGCGGCACAAGGCCTACTTCGCCGGCATGAGCATGAACCCCGGCTGCCGCACCGTGACCACCGACACCTGCGTGCCGATCTCGCGCCTGGCCGAGATCATCGACACCAGCGTCGCCGAGGCCGACGCCTCGGGGCTGCCGTATTACATCGTCGGCCACGTCGGCGACGGCAACTTCCACCTGGCCTACCTGGTGAAGGAAGGCGACGCCGAGCAGCGTGCGCTGGCCGAGCGGCTGAGCCACCAGATGGTCAGCCACGCCATCGCGCTGGAAGGCACCTGCACCGGCGAGCACGGCATCGGCCTGCACAAGATGGGCTTCCTGGTCGACGAGGCCGGCGCCGGCGCGGTGGAGATGATGCGCCAGGTCAAGCACGCGCTCGACCCGAAGAACATCATGAACCCGGGGAAGATCTTCGCCTGGTAGCCGCCCGGCGCGGCGAGCGCGCCAAGCTCAGTTGCCGGCCGGCGCCGGCACCGACCAGCGCTTCGTGACGTCGCCGCGGGCGTTGGTGCTTTCCAGCTGCACGCCGAAGCCCCACAGCCGCGCCACGTGCTTCAGCACTTCGGTGGCGGTGTCGTGCAACGGGCGGTCGTTGTGCTGGAAGTGGCGCAGCGTGAGTGAACGGTCGCCGCGCAGGTTGACGTTCCAGACCTGGATGTTGGGCTCGCGCGAACCCAGGTCGTACTGGCGCGAAAGCGCCTCGCGCACACGCCGGTAGCCGGCGTCGTCGTGGATGGCACTGACCTCCAGCTCGCTCTGCGCCTCGTCGTCGGTGATGGCGAACAGGCGGAAGTCGCGCATCAGCTTCGGGCTCAGGTACTGTCCGATGAAGCTCTCGTCCTTGAAATTGCGCATCGCCTGGTCCAGCGCCGGCAGCCAGGGCGTGCCGGCGATGTCGGGGAACCAGCGCCGGTCCTCCTCGGTGGGCTTGTCGCAGATGCGCTGGATGTCGTTGTACATCGCGAAGCCCAACGCGTACGGGTTGATGCCGCTGTAGGCCTTGTGCCCCACCGGCGGCTGGTAGACCACGTTGGTGTGCGACTTCAGCCACTCGATCATCACGCCGTCGGTCAGGAAGCCGTCGTCGTACATCGTGTTCAGCAGCTTGTAGTGCCAGAACGTGGCCCAGCCTTCGTTCATCACCTGCGTCTGCCGCTGTGGGTAGAAGTACTGCGACACCTTGCGCACGATGCGCACGATCTCGCGCTGCCAGGGTTCGAGCAGCGGCGCGTTCTTCTCGATGAAGTACAGCAGGTTCTCCTGGGGCTCGTCGGGGAAGCGCTTGCTCTCCTTCTCGGCCGCGTCCTTTTCGGCGCGCCGCGGCAGCGTGCGCCAGAGATCGTTGACCTGCTGCTGCGCGTAGGCCTCGCGGTCCTTGCGCTCGGCCAGTTCCTGCGCCAGCGTCTTGCGGCTGGGGCGGCGGTAGCGGTCGACGCCGTGATTGGCCAGCGCGTGGCAGCTGTCGAGGAAGGTTTCGACCGCATCCAGGCCGTGCTTTTCCTCGCACTTGGCGACGTAGTCCTTCGCGTAGACCAGGTAGTCGATGATCGACGACGCATCGGTCCACATGCGGAACAGGTAGTTGCCCTTGAAGAAGCTGTTGTGGCCGTAGGCCGCGTGCGCGATGACGAGCGCCTGCATCGCCATCGTGTTCTCCTCCATCAGGTAGCTGATGCAGGGGTTGGAGTTGATGACGATCTCGTAGGCCAGCCCCATGTGGCCGCGCTTGTAGTTCTTCTCGGTGGAGATGAACTCCTTGCCGTAGCTCCAGTGGCGGTAGTTCACCGGCATGCCCACGCTGGCGTAGGCGTCCATCATCTGCTCGGCGGTGATGATCTCGAGCTGGTTCGGGTAGGTGTCCAGGCCGAAGCGCTCGGCCGTGGCCTTGATGGTGCGGTGGTACTGCTCGATGAGCTCGAACGACCAGTCGCTGGGCCCGGGCAGCGGCGCGCCCGGCCGCTCTGCCAGCGGCAGCGGTTGTTCCAGCGCTGCGATGGTTCTGTGCTTCATGCGAGGTCCCTCATGCTGCCTTGGCCCCTTCCTTCTTGAACAGGTCGCGGAACACGGGGTAGATCTGGTCGGCGCTGGTGGCCTTGCGCATCGCGAAGTGGCGGTGGCCGTCCTGCAGCTGGGTGTATTCCTCCCACAGGTTCTGCTCTTCCTCGGCCACCTGCACGTAGGCGTAGTAACGGCACAGCGGCAGCAGCTTCTCGCCCAGCAGCTCGCGGCAGCGGCCGCTGTCGTGGTGCCAGTTGTCGCCGTCGCTGGCCTGCGCACCGTAGATGTTCCACTCGGCCGGGTTGTAGCGCGCGCGAATGATCTCTTCCATCAGCACCAGCGCGCTGCTGACGACCGTGCCGCCGGTCTCGCGCGCATGGAAGAAGTTCTGCTCGTCGACTTCCTGCGCCTGCGTGTGGTGGCGGATGAAGACGAGGTCGATCTTTTCGTAGTGCCGCGTCAGGAACAGGTACAGCAGGATGAAGAAGCGCTTGCTCAGCTCCTTGCGGCCTTCGTCCATGCTGCCCGAGACGTCCATCAGGCAGAACATCACGGCCTTGCTGGTGGGCACCGGCACCTTGACGCGGCTGCGGTAGCGCAGGTCGATGGGGTCGAGGTAGGGGATGCGCTCGACGCGGCCGCGCAAGTGCGCGATCTCGGCGGCGAGTTCGTCCACCTCCTGCTGCGCCTGCGCGTCGCCGGGCTGCAGCGCGGCGCGCAGTGCCTCCAGCCGCTCTTCCATCGCCCGCAGGTCGCGGCGCGGGCCGGCGCCGAGCGCGATGCGCCGGCCCAGGGCGCCGCGCATGCTGCGCACCACGTGCAGGTTGTTGGGCGTGCCGTCGCTGGTGAAGCCGGCGCGGTGGCTCTTCCACTCGGGCACCTCGGCCAGCTGCGTGCGCACCAGGTGCGGCAGTGCCAGGTCCTCGAAGAAGACCTGCATGAATTCCTCGCGGCTCAGGCTGAAGACGAAGTCGTCTTCGCCCTCGCCCTGGTCGCTGGCCTGGCCGCTGCCGCTGCCCTGCCCGCCGCCGCCCTTGGGCCGCGCGATGCGGTCGCCGCGCACGAATTCCTGGTTGCCCGGATGCACGACCTCGCGCACCCCGCCCTGGCCGTGGCCGAACACGGGTTCGGTGAGGTCCTTCTTCGGGATGTGGATGTCCTCGCCACGCTCGATGTCGCGGATGCCGCGACCGTCGATCGCCCGCTTCACCGCCTCGCGGATCTGCTCCTTGTGGCGGCGCAGGAATCGCTCGCGATTGCCGATCGACTTGTTCTTGCCTGCGAGCCGCCTGTCGATGATTGCCTGCATCTACGCCTCGGTGTCTATCGATCAAGCTTCCCGCCGTGGAACCGGCTTCGCCGGGCCACTGGCGGGCGGCCCCCTTGGGGGGTAGCGAGCGCAAGCGAGCTTGGGGGCTCCATCACGAACTCTTCCGCACGCGCAGGTACCACTCGCACAGCAGCCGCACCTGCTTGGGCGTGTAGCCCTTGTCGACCATGCGCGTCACGAAGTTCTCGTGCTTCTTGGCCTCGTCGGCGCTGGCCTTGGCGTTGAAGCTGATCACCGGCAGCAGTTCCTCGGTGTTGGAGAACATCTTCTTCTCGATCACCGTGCGCAGCTTCTCGTAGCTGGTCCACACCGGGTTCTTGCCCTGGTTGTTGGCGCGTGCGCGCAGCACGAAGTTGACGATCTCGTTGCGGAAGTCCTTCGGGTTGGCGATGCCCGCCGGCTTCTCGATCTTCTCCAGCTCCGCATTGAGCGACGCGCGGTCGAAGACCTCGCCGGTGTCGGTGTCGCGGTACTCGTGGTCCTGGATCCAGTAGTCGGCGTAGGTGACGTAGCGGTCGAAGATGTTCTGGCCGTACTCGCTGTAGCTCTCGAGGTACGCGGTCTGGATCTCCTTGCCGATGAACTCGGCGTAGCGCGGCGCCAGCTGCTCCTTGATGAAGCCGATGTACTTCTGCTCGGTCTCGGCCGGGAACTGCTCGCGCTCGATCTGCTGCTCCAGCACGTACATCAGGTGCACCGGGTTGGCCGCGACCTCGGTGCTGTCGAAGTTGAAGACCTTGCTCAGGATCTTGTAGGCGAAGCGCGTGCTGATGCCGCTCATGCCCTCGTCGACGCCGGCGTAGTCGCGGTACTCCTGGTAGCTCTTCGCGCGCGGGTCGGTGTCCTTCAGGTTCTCGCCGTCGTAGATCAGCATCTTGCTGTACAGGCTGCTGTTCTCGGGCTCCTTCAGGCGCGTGAGCATCGCGAACTGGCTCATCATCTTCAGCGTGCCCGGCGCGCAGGTGGCGCTGGCCAGCGAGCTGTTGCGCAGCAGCTTCTCGTAGATCTTGATCTCTTCGCTCACGCGCAGGCAGTACGGCACCTTGACGATGTAGATGCGGTCGAGGAAGGCCTCGTTGTTCTTGTTGTTGCGGAAGGCCTTCCACTCGCTTTCGTTGCTGTGCGCGAGCACGACGCCGTCGAACGGGATCGCGCCGAAGCCTTCGGTGCCCTTGAAGTTGCCTTCCTGCGTGGCCGTCAGCAGCGGGTGCAGCACCTTGATCGGCGCCTTGAACATCTCGACGAACTCCAGCAACCCCTGGTTGGCCAGGCACAGGCCGCCGCTGTAGCTGTAGGCGTCGGGGTCGTCCTGGCTGTAGCTCTCGAGCTTGCGGATGTCGACCTTGCCGACCAGGCTGGAAATGTCCTGGTTGTTCTCGTCGCCCGGCTCGGTCTTGCTGATGCCGATCTGCTTGAGGATGCTGGGGAAGCGCTTGACGACCTTGAACTTGCGGATGTCGCCGCCGTATTCCTCCAGCCGCTTCACGGCCCAGGGGCTGAGGATGCGGTTGAGGTAGCGGCGCGGGATGCCGTATTCGCTTTCGAGGATGGGGCCGTCCTCCACCGCGTCGAACAGCCCCAGCGGGCTCTCGTTCACCGGGCTGCCCTTGATGGCGTAGAACGGCACCTCCTGCATCAGCTGCTTCAGCCGCTCGGCGATGCTGCTCTTGCCGCCGCCCACCGGGCCCAGCAGGTAGAGGATCTGCTTCTTCTCTTCCAGCCCCTGCGCGGCGTGGCGGAAGTAGCTCACCACCTGCTCGATGGCGTCCTCCATGCCGTAGAACTCGGCGAAGGCCGGGTACGTCTTGATGATCTTGTTGGCGAAGATGCGCGACAGCCGCGGATCGTTGCGCGTGTCGATGCTGGTGGGCTCGCCAATGGCCTTGAGCATGCGCTCGGCCGCGGTGGCGTAGGCAAGCGGGTTGCGCTTGCATTCGGCGAGATAGTCCTCGAGGGACATCTCCTCGGCACTCAGGCGCTCGTAGCGGGCCTTGAGGTTGCTGATCACGTCCATGCGGGCTCCTGGTCAGTGGCGGCACGCAGCGGGGCTGTTCACCCTGCTTGCGTGCCTGGGAAGTTCTGATGAAGTCCCGGCTGCACAGGCCCGGGCTCCATCAGAGCTTTCCGTCTTACCAGTCGGCTTGCCGCTTGCGCGTGGTCGCCTAGGAATCAGCTTCGTTCATTCTGCGCTCATCGAGCAGCCCATCAAGGGCACGTTTGCGGGTCATTTCCGAGCCAGTGCCCACCGCCGTGGTTCACGTCACGATCGACCCGGACCATCCTACGCAAGAGCCATGCCCTGCCGTGGGCTGCGGAATTGCCGCGTCTGTCTGCAACGCACGAGGCGGGGCGCCGGACGACCGGGCTGTCATCATCGTGTGCATGAACCGCAACCTGCTGCTGCTGGCGCTGTGCCAGGGCCTGTTCCTCACGAACAACGTGACCTTCATCGCCATCAACGGCCTCGTCGGCCTGGCGCTGGCACCGGTGGGCTGGATGGCGACCCTGCCGGTCACGGGTTATGTGGTGGGCGGTGCGCTGGCCACCGGCCCGGTGGCGCGGCTGCAGGCACGGCTGGGGCGCAAGCGCTCGTTCCAGATCGGGCTGCTGGTGGCCATGCTGTCGGCGGCCACCTGCGCCTGGGCCGTGAGCCAGCAGAACTTCTGGCTGCTGGTCAGCGCCACGCTGGTGGCGGGCTTCTACAGCGCCAACGCCTCGCTGTACCGCTTCGCCGGGCCCGAGCTGGCGGCGCCGGCCTTCAAGGAGCGCGCCATCTCGCTGGTGCTGGCCGGCGGCATCATCGGCGCCTTCATCGGCCCCAACCTGGCCAGCGCCACGCGCACGTTGCTGGCCGTGCCGTTCGCCGGCGCCTACCTGGTGCTGGTGGGCGTGGCGCTGCTGTCGCTGCTGGCGCTGTCGTGCATCCGCTTCCCCGAGCACCGGCCGCCACAACCCGGCGACGCCCGTGGACGGCCGCTGCGCGAGATCGCGGCGCAACCGGTGTTCATCGTGGCGGTCACGGCCGCGGCGCTCGGCTACGGCGTGATGAACCTGCTGATGGCGGCCACGCCGATCGCGATGCAGCAATGCCAGCACCCCTTCGACAGCGCCGCGCTGGTGCTGGAGTGGCACGTGCTGGGCATGTTCGTGCCCAGCTTCTTCACCGGCAGCCGATCAAGCGCTTCGGCGCGCTGCCGGTCATGGCGGTGGGCGTGCTGCTGAACCTGGTGTGCGTGGCGGTGGCGCTGTCGGGCGTGGAGCTGATGCAGTTCCTGGTGGCGCTGTTCGCCTTGGGCGTGGGCTGGAACTTTCTCTACGTGGGCGGCAGCACGCTGCTGACGCAGGCCTACCGGCCCGAAGAGAAGAACCGCGCCCAGGGCGCGATGGACTTCTGCGTCTTCTCGACGATGGCGGTCAGCTCGTTCGCGTCGGGCGCGCTGATCACCACGCAGGGCTGGACGCTGCTGAACCTGGGTTCGCTGCTGCCGCTGGCGCTGGTGGGACTGGCACTGCTCTGGCTTGCAACCCGCCCTTCGCCCAAAGCCTATGGTTAACCCCATTTATCGCTTTTGGAGATAGCTCGGCGACGGCACATTGCATTTCACAGCCCCACCGCACGCACCTATCGTGCGCCCCGTCCGTCACCCGAACGCCGAGGAGCGCACGCACATGAGCCGAACCACCCCCCTGATCCTGGCCGGCATGGCCGCCGCCGCGCTGGCCGCCCACTCGGCCGCCTGGGCCCAGAAGGGGCCGCTGCAGAAACTCGGCAAGGGCGAGGGCCAGGTCGACATCGTCGCCTGGGCCGGCTACATCGAGCGCGGCGCCACCGACAAGAACTTCGACTGGGTCACCGACTTCGAGAAGAAGACCGGCTGCAAGGTCAACGTGAAGACCGCCGGCACGTCGGATGAGATGGTGGCGCTGATGAACGAGGGCGGCTTCGACCTCGTCACCGCCAGCGGTGATGCGTCCACGCGCCTGATCCGCGGCAAGAAGGTGCAGCCGATCAACGTCAACCTGATCCCCAGCTACAAGACCATCGACCCGCGGCTGCAGAAGGCGCCCTGGCACTACGAGAACAACACGCACTACGGCGTGCCCTACCAGTGGGGCTGGAACGTGCTGATGTTCAACACCAAGGTCTTCGGCAACAGCAAGCCCACGAGCTGGAGCGTGGTGTTCGAGGAGACCACGCTGCCCGACGGCAAGAGCAACAAGGGCCGCGTGCAGGCCTTCGACGGGCCCATCTACATCGCCGACGCGGCGCTGTACCTGATGAAGAAGAACCCGGCGCTGGGCATCAAGGACCCCTACGAGCTGAACGAGGCCCAGTACAAGGCCGCGCTGGACCTACTGCGTGGCCAGCGCAAGCTGGTGGGCAAGTACTGGCACGATGCCTTCGTGCAGATCGACGACTTCACCAACGAAGGCGTGGTCGCGTCGGGCAGCTGGCAGTTCCAGGCCAACATCCTGCGCAGCAAGAAGGCGCCGATCGACACCGTGGTGCCGGTCGAAGGCGCCACCGGCTGGGCCGACAGCACGATGCTGCACGCCGAGGCCAAGCACCCGAACTGCGCCTACATGTGGATGGAGCACTCGCTGAACCCCAAGCTGCAGGGCGACCTGTCGGCCTGGTTCGGCTCGGTGCCGGCGGTGCCTGCCGCCTGCAAGGGCAACAAGCTGCTCGGTGACGAGGGCTGCGCGCGCCAGGGCTACAACGACTTCGACAAGATCTCGTTCTGGCGCACCCCGGTCAGCCAGTGCAAGAGTCAGAACAACGCCTGCGTGCCGTACCACAAGTGGGCGTCGGACTACATCGCCGTGCTGGGTGGACGCTGAACGCCGGCAGATTTCCCGGCCGACTCCATGACTGCTGCTGTCCAGCTCGAAGACGTCGCGTGCGTCTTCGGCAGCGGTGCCTCGGCCGTGCGCGCCGTGGACTGCGTGAACCTGACGATCGAGGCCGGCGAGTTCTTCACGCTGCTCGGGCCCTCGGGCTCGGGCAAGACGACCTGCCTGCGCATGATCGGCGGCTTCACGCTGCCCACGTCCGGACGCATCCGCATCGGCGGCGCTGACGTGACGCTGGCCCCGCCCTACGCACGGCCGGTGAACACGGTGTTCCAGGACTATGCGCTGTTCCCGCACATGAGCCTGCGCGACAACGTCGCCTACCCGCTGATGGTGCGCGGCGTGGCCAAGGCCGAGCGCCTGCGCCGCGCCGAGGAGCTGCTGGCGCTGGTGCAATTGCCCGGCGTGGGCGACCGCCGGCCGGCGCAGCTCTCGGGCGGCCAGCGCCAGCGGGTGGCGCTGGCGCGTGCGCTGGTCGGGCAGCCGCAGGTGCTGCTGCTCGACGAGCCGCTGGGCGCACTCGACCTGAAGCTGCGCGAGCAGATGCAGAGCGAGCTGAAGGCGCTGCAGCGGCGCCTGGGCATCACCTTCCTGTTCATCACGCACGACCAGCACGAGGCGCTGTCGATGAGCGACCGCATCGGCGTCTTCAACGCCGGCCGGCTCGAACAGGTGGGCACGCCGCAGGCCGTGTACGACACGCCGTCCACGCGCTTCGTCGCGCAGTTCGTGGGTGCCGCCAACGTGCTGGACGGCGAGACGGCCCGGCGCCTGACGGGCCACGCCGCGGCGATGCTGCGGCCCGAGCGCATCCGGCTGGCCGGCAGCGAGCCCAGCAGCAGCGCCCAGGCCGCCGGCACCGTGGCCGAGGTGCAGTACTTCGGCGCCTTCACCCGCGTGAAGGTCGACGTGGGCGGCACGCTGCTGCAGGCCGACCTGCCGTCGGACGCCGGCGGCAGCACGCCCGAGGTCGGCCGCAGCATGCAGCTGCACTGGGACGCCCGCGCGGTGCACGCGCTGGGCGCATGACGATGGCCGCGCTGCCGCTCGCGGGCCCGCCCACGCTGCGCCGGCGCGTGTCGGACCTGCTCTACACGCGGCGCGGCCTGCTGCTGCTGGCGCTGCTGGCGCCGCCGCTGCTGTGGTTCGGCGTCATCTACCTGGGCAGCCTGCTGGCGCTGCTGGCGAATGCGTTCTTTCGTCTGGACGACTTCACCGGCCAGGTCGTGCGCGAGGTCGGCATCGGCAACTTCATCGCACTGCTGGAGATCGCCAACCTCGACGCCGCGCGGCGGTCGCTCGGCATGGCGGCGGCCGTCACGCTGGCCTGCACGGTGCTGGCCTTCCCGCTGGCGCTGGTGATGGCCCGCCATGCCAGCGGCGCCACGAAAGCGGCGCTGTACATCGCGGTGATGCTGCCGCTGTGGAGCAGCTACCTGGTGCGCCTGTATGCGTGGAAGCTGCTGCTGGCCAAGGAAGGTGCCATCAACTGGGCTGCCGAGCACCTGCACGCCGGCTGGATCATCGAGGCGCTGCTGGCCACCCCGCTGATCGGCGGCCCCAGCCTGAGCTTCTCGACACTGGGCACCTTCATCGTCTTCGTCTACATGTGGCTGCCGTTCATGGTGCTGCCGCTGGTGGCGGCGATCGAGCGCATTCCGCAGAGCACCATCGAGGCCTCGGCCGACCTCGGCGCCGGCCCGGCCACCACCTTCCGCCGCGTGATCCTGCCGCTGGCGATGCCGGGCGTGGCCGCCGGCTCGATCTTCACCTTCAGCCTGACGCTGGGCGACTACATCATCCCGCAGGTCATCGGCGACTCCACGCTGTACATCGGGCAGGTCATCTACCGCCAGCAGGGCGTGGCGGGCAACCTGCCGTTCGCAGCGGCCTTCTCGCTGGTGCCCATTGCGGCGATCGCGCTGTACCTGTGGTTCGCCAAGCGGCAAGGGGCGTTCGATGCGCTCTAGCGCTGCAGGCCGCACCTGGCTGAAGACCGCGGCCTGGGCCGTGGTCGCCTTCCTGCACGTGCCGCTGGCGCTGATCGTGCTGTACGCCTTCAGCGCCGAAGACAAGAGCTACGTCTTCCCGCCGCCGGCGCTCACCACGCAGTGGTTCGGCGTGGCGTGGGAGCGCGAGGACGTGTGGGCCGCGATGCGCCTGAGCTTCGAGGTCGCGGCCTGGAGCACCGCGGCGGCGCTGGTGCTGGGCACGCTGGCGGCCGGCGCGCTGGCGCGGGCGCGTTTCTTCGGGCGCGACGCGGTCTCGCTGCTGTTCATCCTGCCGATCGCGCTGCCGGGCGTCATCAGCGGCATCGCGCTGCGTTCGGCGGTGCACACGCTGGAGATCCCGTTCAGCTTCTGGACCATCGTGATCGGCCACGCCACCTTCTGCGTGGTGGTGGTCTTCAACAACGCGGTGGCGCGGCTGCGGCGCATGAATCCCAACCTCATCGAGGCCAGCATGGACCTGGGCGCCGACGGCTTCCAGACGCTGCGCTACGTGATCCTGCCGCAGCTGGGATCGGCGCTGCTGGCCGGCGCGCTGCTGGCCTTCGCGCTGAGCTTCGACGAAGTGATCGTGACCACCTTCACCGCCGGCCAGCAGACGACGCTGCCGATCTGGATGCTGCAGGAGCTGATCCGCCCACGGCAGCGCCCGGTGACCAACGTGGTGGCGGTCTTCATCATCGCGCTGACCTTCGTGCCCATCCTGCTGGCCTACCTGCTGACCCGCGCCGACGAACCGACGCAACGCTGAAGGAGAACTCCCGTGGACCTGACCACCCTGCCCCTGCCCACCGAGCTGTTCATCGACGGCGCCTTCGTCGCGGGCGAGGGCGAACCCGAGCGGGTGCTGAACCCGGCCACCGGCGCGCTGCTGGTCGAGGTGCCCGAGGCCTCGACCGAGCAGGTGCACAAGGCCGTGTCGGCCGCGCACCGCGCCTTCGACGCCTGGCGCGACACCACGCCGGCCGACCGCGCGCGCATGCTGCTGAAGCTGGCCGACGCCATCGAGGCGCAGGCCGAGACCTTCGCGCGGCTCGAAAGCCTGAACTGCGGCAAGCCCTACGCACGCGCGCTCGGCGACGAGATTCCGGCCGTGGCCGACTGCTTCCGCTTCTTCGCCGGCGCCTGCCGCACGCTGACCGGCCCGCTGGCCGGCGAGTACCTGGCCGGCCACACCAGCTTCATCCGCCGCGACCCGGTGGGCGTGGTGGGCTCGATCGCGCCGTGGAACTACCCGCTGATGATGGCGGCGTGGAAGACCGCGCCGGCACTCGCCGCCGGCAACACCGTGGTCATCAAGCCCAGCGAGCAGACGCCGCTGTCGACGCTGTGGCTGGCCAAGGTGGCAGCCGAGATCTTCCCGAAGGGCGTGTTCAACGTCATCGCCGGGCGCGGCGCCAGTGTCGGGCAGCCGCTGGTCGAGCACCCCAAGGTGGCGATGGTCAGCCTGACCGGCGACGTGTCCACCGGCCGCAAGATCCTGCAGGCCGCGAGCAGCACGCTCAAGCGCACGCACCTGGAACTGGGTGGCAAGGCGCCGGTGATCGTGTTCGACGACGCCGACCTCGCCGCCGTGGTCGAGGGTCTGCGCACCTTCGGCTACTACAACGCCGGCCAGGACTGCACGGCCGCCTGCCGCATCTACGCCGGCGCGAAGATCCACGACAAGCTGGTGGCCGACCTGTCGAGCGCGGTGAAGAGCATCCAGGTCGGCACGCCCGACGAACCCGGCGTCGAGATCGGCCCGCTGATCAGCGACCGCCAGCGCAACCGCGTCGCCAGCTTCGTCGAGCGCGCGCAGATGACGGGCCACATGGAGATCACCGCCGGCGGCCGCCAGCCCGCGGGCAGCGGCTTCTTCTACGAGCCCACCGTGATCGCGGGCGCGCGCCAGGACGACGAGATCGTGCGCCGCGAGGTCTTCGGCCCCGTGGTCAGCATCACGCGCTTCTCCGACCCCGCGCAGGCGGTGGACTGGGCCAACGACAGCGACTACGGCCTGGCCTCGTCGGTGTGGACGCAGGACGTGGGCCGCGCGATGCAGGTGGCGCGCAAGCTGCAGTACGGCTGCACCTGGATCAACACGCACTTCATGCTGGTCAACGAGATGCCGCACGGCGGCCTGAAGAGCAGCGGCTACGGCAAGGACCTGAGCCTGTACGCGCTGGAGGACTACACCGTGCCGCGGCACGTGATGCTCAGGCTCTGAGCGCCCCGCGCGACGAGCGGGCGCGCGACTGCTCGCGCGCGACCTCGATGAACTCCAGCGCCGCCGGCTTGAGCGCCAGGCCGCGGCGCCAGACCAGGCCCACGTCCACCGTGGGCAGTTCGTCGCGCAGCGCGCGCACGTCCACGTGCTCGGCGTCCAGCGTCCAGGGGCGGTAGAGAAAGTCGGGCAGCACCGCGATGCCGGCGCCGGCGCCCACCAGCGAGCGCACCGCCTCCAGCGACGAGGTCTTCATCAGCGTGCGGGCTTTCAGCTGGTGGCGCGCCCAGGCTGCGCGCAGCAGGTCGCCCACGCGGTCGGCCTCCAGCACCACCTGGTCGTAGGCGGCGCAGTCGGCCAGCGTCACGTCCTGCTGCTGCGACAGCGGGTGGTCCGAGGCCAGCCAGACGCGGTTGGGGCTGCGCGTCAGCGTCTCGGCCACCAGCGCCTGCGGCTCGCCGAGCACGTTGCTGACCATGATGGCGACGTCGAGCTCGCCGTTGATCAGCAGGTGCTCCAGGAACGGCGGCGTCTCCTCGGTCACCAGCACGCTCACGGCCGGACAGCTGCGCCGGTAGCGCGACAGCAGCTCGCTCAGATAGTAGCCGGCCACCAGGCTGGTGACGCCCACCGCCAGCGTGCCGCGCAGCGCGCTCGACCCGTCGGCCTGGTGCAGCCGCGAGGCCTCGGCGACGGCGCCGATGACCTTGCGCGCACTGGCCAGGAAGCGGTGGCCCTGCGGCGTGAGCGTCATGCCGCGCGAGCTGCGCTCGAACAAGGCCTGGCCGAGTTCGTCTTCCAGCTCCTGCATGCTCTTGGTGACCGCGCTCTGCGCGATGTTCAGCATGCGCGAGGCGGCTGCAACCGAGCCACTTTCGGCGACGGCGATGAAGTAGCGGAACTGCCGCAGCGTGATGTGCGAGGACACCGCGGCCGCCTAGAAGCTGTGGACCCACCCGGCGCGCCCGAGCAGACTGCGCGGCGGGGCTGGATCTAGGCGCAAAGCACAGCCGTAGCTGGAGCTACGGCGAGCATTTGCAACGACGAGCCGGACCCGTCGGGCGGGATGAGCGGGCGTGTCGGGTGGGTCCACAGCTTCCTAGTCGACCGGCAGTCCCAGCTTCTGCAGCAGGCCGTTGAGCTCGTCCAGCGAGTCGAAGCGGATCGCGATCTCGCCCTGCTCGCCGCGCTTCGTGCGCTTCTTGACGCGGATCTCCACCGGCGCGGTGAGCTGGTCGGACAGCTGCGATTCCAGACGCGCGATGTCGCGCGACTTGGCGTCGCGGCTGCGCGGGGCGGGCGCCGGCTGCCCGGCACTGGCGACGGCGCGCGCCACCAGCTTCTCGGCTTCGCGCACGCTCAGCTTCTTCGCCGCGATCTCGCTGGCGCTGGTGATCTGCGCCGCGCCGCTCAGGCCCAGCAGCGCGCGGGCGTGGCCCATGTCGAGGTCGCCGGCCAGCAGCATCTGCTGCACGGGCTCGGCCAGGTTCAAGAGCCGCAGCAGGTTGCTCGCGGCGCTGCGCGAGCGGCCCACGGCCTGCGCCGCCTGCTCGTGCGTGAGCTGGAACTCGCCGACCAGGCGCTGCAGGCCCTGTGCTTCTTCCAGCGGGTTCAGGTCCTCGCGCTGGATGTTCTCGATCAGCGCCATCACGGCCGCGGCTTCGTCGGGCACCGGCTTCACGAGCACGGGCACGCTGTCCAGGCCGGCCAGCTTGGCGGCACGGAAGCGGCGTTCGCCGGCGATGATCTCGTAGCGCCCGCCGTCGACCGGCCGCACCAGGATGGGCTGCATGATGCCCTGGCCCTTGATGCTCTCGGCCAGCTCGTACAGCGAACCTTCGTCCATGCGCGTGCGCGGCTGGTACTTGCCGGCCTGCAGCACGTCGAGCTTCAGCGTCGTCGGCGGCCCGTCGGGCGCGGGCGTGTCGCTGACCTTGGGGCCGAGCAGCGCTTCCAGGCCGAGGCCCAGGCCCTTGGGTTTCTTGGTGACCATGGCGGGCATTGTCACCGACCCAGCTGCTGCAGCCAGGCGCGGCCGGCGGGCCAGTCGCCCAGGCCGCTGTCGCCGTTCACATGGCCGGCGGCGCCGACGCTGTGCGCCGCCGCGCCCCAGGCAGCGGCCAGTGCGCGGGCGGCGTCGGCGCTGCAGAAGGGGTCGTCGTCGCTGTGCAGCAGCGTGGCCGGGAACGGCAACGGCTGCAGCACCGTGGGGTGCCAGCGCGCCACGTTGGGCGGCATGTCGGGGCGCCCGAGGTCGGGCGGCGCCACCAGCAGTGCACCCTGCACACGGCTGGTGTGCTGCGAGTGCGCGGCCCACGCCGCCACCAGGTGGCAGCCGAGGCTGTGTGCCACCAGCAGCGCCGGGCGGGTGTCGGCCAGGATGGCTTCGTCGAGCTGCGCCATCCAGTCGCCGCGGCGCGGCCACACCCAGTCGGCCTGCTGCACACGCTGGTCGCCGTGCAGCGCCTCCCAGCGGGTCTGCCAGTGGCCGGGGCCGGAATCGAGCCAGCCCGGCAATTGCAGAATGCGTTGCGATCCTTCCATCGTGCTGCCGTATCCTTGCGGGTTTTCCAGGCATTGTGCGTGAAGGGCCAGCCATGACTTACAGCGTGTTCGTCGACGGGCAAGAGGGCACGACCGGCCTGCGCATCCACGAGTATCTGGCGCAGCGCAGCGACGTCGAGGTGCTGCGCATCGCGCCCGAACTGCGCAAGGACGCGGCCGAGCGCGCCCGGTTGCTGAACGCCGCCGATGTGGCCTTCCTGTGCCTGCCCGACGCCGCCGCGCGCGAGGCCGTGTCGCTGGTGCGCAACCCCGGCACCTGCATCATCGACGCCAGCACCGCGCACCGCACGCTGCCGGGCTGGGTGTTCGGCCTGCCCGAGCTGGCGCCGGGCCAGCGCGAGCAGCTGCGCGCGGCCAAGCGCATCGCCAACCCGGGCTGCCATGCCAGCGCCTTCATCCTGCTGCTGCGCCCGCTGGTCGACGCCGGCCTGGTGCCGGCGACGCTGCCGCTCAGCGCCACGTCCATCACCGGCTACTCGGGTGGCGGCAAGAAGATGATCGAACAGTACCAGGCCGGCGAAGAGCCTGCGCTCACTTCGCCGCGACCCTACGGCCTGACGCTGCAGCACAAGCACCTGCCCGAGATGATGGCCCACACCGGCTTGCAGCTGGCACCGGTGTTCATGCCCATCGTCAGCAACTTCTACAAGGGCCTGGCGGTCACGGTGCCGCTGCACCTGTCGCAGCTGCCGGCCGGCACCACGCCCGAGGCGCTGCACGCCGCGCTGGCGCAACACTATGCCGGCGAGCGCTTCATCCGCGTGCTGCCGCTGCGCGATGCCGACACGCTGGAGCACGGCTTCTTCGACGTGCAGGCCTGCAACGACACCAACCGCGTCGACCTGTGCGTGTTCGCCAACTACACGCAGGCGCTGCTGATGGCGCGCCTGGACAACCTGGGCAAGGGCGCCAGCGGCGCCGCGGTGCAGGCGATGAACGTGCACCTGGGCGTGGACGAAGGTCTGGGGCTGTAGCCGCCGCCCTCCCGCAGCACGCGGGCGATCAGTGCGCAGGCAGCTGCCGGTAGTGGTAGCGGTAGCCTTCGGCGAAGCCGAGGCATTCGTACAGACGGCGGGCAACGTGGTTGTCGTGCTCCACCTGCAGGTAGGCCACCTGCGCGCCTTCGGCCGCCGCCAGCGCCAGCAGGTGCCGGCACAACAGCGCTGCCAGGCCACGACCGCGCGCGCTGTCGCGCGTGAACACGTCGTACAGGCCGACCAGCTCGGCCTCGCGCGCGAACTGGCCACAGGCCTGCACTTCACCCTGCGCGTCCACCAACGCGATGCCGCGGTACGGCACCGGCGACAGTGCCAGGCGCTGCGCGTGGGCCTGGCGCTGTTCGGGCGGCGAGCCGCGCAGCGCCCCCACGGCCTCGGCGTAGCGGGCGGCGTCCAGCACCTGCCAGTGCAGGCCGGGCGGCGGCGCCGAGGGTGGCTCGGCCGGCCGTTGCGGGCAGACCAGCACGCGGGTGTCGTCCAGCACCGTCCAGCCCTGCGCCGCCAGCGTGGCGTCCAGGTCGGATGGCTGCGTGAACCGGGTGATGCGCAGCAGCAGCGGCAAGCCGGCGCCGCGGTAGACGTCGGTGCACAGCGCCAGCTTCTGCGCCAGCGGAAGCCGGCCCGCGGCGACGGCGTTGATGCAGCGCGCGCGCTTGGCCTTGCCAGGCGAGAAGCGCACCAGCCAGCCGTCGAGCCAGCGCTGCTGCGGCGGCGCGCTGGCGTTCAGGCTGGCGTCTTCGATGCGCGCGAGCAGCGTCTCGCTGAACTCAGCCAAGCCGCGCCACCATCTCGCGTGCAAATTCGACGAAGGCCTGCGCGCCCTTGGACGCCGGGTCGAAGCTGACCCCCGGCTGGCCGTAGCTGGGCGCCTCGGCCAGGCGCACGTTGCGCGGGATCACGGTGTTGAAGACCTTGTCGCCGAAGTGCGCCTTGATCTGGTCGCTGACCTGCTGCTGCAGCGTGATGCGCGGGTCGAACATCACGCGCAGCAGGCCGATGATCTGCAGGTCGGGGTTCAGGTTGGCATGCACCTGCTTGATGGTGTTGACCAGGTCCGACAGGCCTTCGAGCGCAAAGTACTCGCACTGCATCGGCACGATGACCCCGTGCGCCGCGCACAGGCCGTTCAGCGTGAGCAGGCTCAGGCTGGGCGGGCAGTCGATCAGCACGAAGTCGTAGTCGCCGGCCACGGCCAGCAGCGCCTGCTTCAGGCGCTTTTCGCGGCGCTCCAGCTCCACCAGCTCGACCTCGGCACCGGCCAGTTCGCGGTTGGCGCCCAGCACGTCGTAGCCACCCTGCGGGCTGCGCTGGCAGGCCTCGGCGATACCGGCGGATTCCAGCAGCACGTCGTAGACCGTCAGAGGCAAGGCCCGCTTGTCGACGCCCGACCCCATCGTGGCATTGCCCTGCGGGTCCAGGTCCACCACCAGCACCCGGCGCCCCACCAGGGCCAAGCCGGCGGCGAGGTTCACGGTGGTGGTGGTCTTGCCGACGCCACCTTTCTGGTTGGCGATGCAGAAGGTGCGCAAGGTCATTGGGTGCCGAGTCGAATGCCGAAGCCGATGAGGAAGACGCCTGCCAGGCGCTCGAGTGCCCGTGCCAGGCGCTGGTGGGCGCGCACCTGCCTGCCCACCGCCTGCGCGAAGGCGCACAGCAGCAGGCAGTAGACGGCTGTGATGGCGGCGATGGTGACGGCCATCACGCCGAAGGTTAGCGCACCGCGGTGCAGCGCGGGGTCGATGAACAGCGGGAAGAAGGCCATGTAGAACACGATGGCCTTCGGATTCAGCAAGGTGATCAGGAAGGCCTGCCGGGCGTAGTGCCCGGTCTCGATGCGGATCGGCGCGCCCTGCCCCGGCTTGGCGAACAGCAGCTTCAGCCCGATCCAGGCCAGGTAGGCCGCACCGGCGTACTGGATGCCCTGGAACCAGACCGGGTGCGCGGCCAGCAAGGCAGCCACGCCGCCGACGGCCAGCCACAGCAGGACCTGGTCGCCGGCGATCAGGCCGGCCGTGGCGGCGGCACCGGCGCGGAAGCCGCCCTTGCCGGTGGAAGTCAGCAGCGCAAAGGTGCCCGGGCCAGGCAAGGCCAGGAACAGCAGGATAGCGGCGCAGAAGGCGCCGTAGTCGGCAATGCCGACGAGTTCGGTCATGGGGACCTCGGGATGTGGCGGTAGCGGTAGCGATGGAGCCGTTGCAGAGCCGGTCGGGGGCTGGTTGGGAGCGTATCTCAGTTTCCCGGCAGCTCAGGCGCTGCGGGCGCGCCAGAGGCCGCCGGTCGCATCCAAACCAGGCAGCGCTGGGCGTCCAGGCCGGGCACGACCAGTGGTTCCACGTGAAACACGGCCACGTCGGCCGGCAGCGCTGCGATCTCGTCGTCGGGATGCTTGCCCTTCATCGCCAGCCACACGCCGCCGGGAGCCAGCCGCGCGCGGGTCCAGCGCGTGAAGTCCGCCAGCGACGCGAAGGCGCGCGAGGTGACCACATCGAACGCGCTTGGCCGCATCTGCTCGACCCGGGCGTGCTCGGCGTGCAGGTTGGGCAGTCGCAGGGTGGCAGCGACCTGGCGCACGAAGGCCGCCTTCTTGCCCACGGTGTCGACGCAGGTCACATCGACAGCCGGCAGCATCACGGCGATCACCACCCCGGGCAACCCGCCACCGCTGCCCACGTCGAGCAGCCGCCCCTGGGCGCTGTGGCGCTGCAGCGGCGGAATCAGCGCCAGGCAGTCGGCCAGATGCTGCGTCAGCATCTCTGCCGGATCCCGCACGGCGGTCAGGTTGTAGGTGGTGTTCCAGCGCTGCAGCAGCTCCAGGTACTGCAGCAGGGCGGCCGTCTGTGCCGGTGTGGCCTGCAGGCCGAGCGCGGCACAGATGCCGTCGAGCGCCGCGCTCAAGCGGCTTCGTCCTGCGGCGCGCTCTCGGCACCGAAGCCGCGGAAGCGGCTCTTCTTCAGGTGCACCAGCAGCAGCGAGATCGCCGCCGGCGTCACGCCCGAGATGCGCGCGGCCTGACCCAGCGTGGCGGGCCGGTGCCGGGCGAGCGTCTGGCGCACCTCGAAGGACAAGGCGCTGACTTGCGCGTAGTCCAGCTCCGGCGGCAGCACCATCGCCTCGAAGTGCGCAGCGCGCTCCACTTCGTTGTTCTGCTTGTCGATGTAGCCGGCGTACTTGATGTGGATCTCGGCCTGCTCGATCGCCGTGTCGGCTTCGGTGGCGCCGAACTCGGCCCGCAGTGTTTCACGTGAAACACGGTCGGGCACGCCCGCCACCGCCGCCATCGCCCAGGCCTGGTCAAAGCCGACCCCGGGGCGCCGCAGCAGGTCGGCCAGGTTGTACTCGTGCTCCAGCGCCTTGCCCACCAGCCGCTCGGCGTCGGCAGCCGGCACGGTCGCCGGCCGCACCCAAGTCGAGCGCAGGCGTTGCAGCTCCCGCTCCAGGCGTTCGCGCTTGCGGCTGAAGGCCGCCCAGCGCACGTCATCCACCAGCCCCAGCGTGCGACCGACCTCGGTCAGCCGCAGGTCGGCGTTGTCTTCGCGCAGCTGCAGGCGGAACTCGGCCCGGCTGGTGAACATGCGGTAGGGCTCGGTCACGCCCTTCGTCACCAGGTCGTCCACCAGCACGCCCAGGTAGGCCTGGTCGCGCCGCGGCAGCCATGGCGCCCTGCCCTGCACCTGCAGCGCCGCGTTCAGGCCAGCGAACAAGCCCTGTGCTGCCGCTTCCTCGTAGCCGGTGGTGCCGTTGATCTGGCCTGCGAAGAACAGGCCCTGCACCGCCCGGGTCTCGAAGCTGCTGCGCAGACCACGTGGATCGAAGTAGTCGTACTCGATGGCGTAGCCCGGCCGCAGGATGTGCGCGTTCTCCAGGCCCGGCATCGACCGCACGGCCGCCAGCTGCACGTCGAAGGGCAGCGAGGTCGAGATGCCGTTCGGATAGAACTCGTGCGTCGTCAGGCCCTCGGGCTCCAGGAAGATCTGGTGGCTTTCCTTGTCAGCGAAGCGGTTGACCTTGTCCTCGATGCTCGGGCAGTAGCGCGGGCCCACGCCCTCGATGACGCCGGTGAACATCGGGCTGCGGTCGAAGCCGCTACGGATGATCTCGTGCGTGCGCGCATTGGTGTGCGTCACCCAGCACGGCACCTGGCGCGGGTGCTGCTCGGCACTGCCCAGGAAGCTGAATACCGGCACCGGGTCCAGGTCGCCGGGTTGTTCCTGCAGCCGGCTGAAGTCGATCGACCGGCCGTCCAGCCGCGGCGGCGTGCCCGTCTTCAGGCGGCCCTGTGGCAGCTGCAACTCCTTCAGCCGAGCCGACAGGCTGACCGCCGGCGGGTCGCCCGCGCGACCGGCGCTGTAGTTCTGCAGCCCGACGTGGATGCGCCCGTCGAGGAAGGTGCCCGCGGTCAGCACCACGGCGCGGCCGCGGAAGCGCAGCCCCACCTGCGTGACGGCACCCACCACGCGGTCGCCTTCGAGCATCAGGTCGTCCACCGCCTGCTGGAACAGCCACAGGTTGGGCTGGTTCTCCAGCCGCTGGCGGATGGCCGCCTTGTACAGCACACGGTCGGCCTGCGCGCGCGTGGCACGCACCGCCGGACCCTTGCTGCCGTTGAGGATGCGGAACTGGATGCCGGCTTCGTCGGTGGCCGCGGCCATCGCGCCACCGAGGGCATCGATCTCCTTGACCAGATGGCCCTTGCCGATGCCACCGATGCTGGGGTTGCAGCTCATCTGCCCCAGCGTCTCGATGTTGTGCGTCAGCAGCAGCGTGCTGCAGCCCATGCGGGCGGCAGCCAGGGCAGCTTCGGTGCCGGCATGGCCACCACCGACCACGATCACGTCGAACGACTGGGGATGCAACATAAGTGCCTGATTTTACGAGGGCACCCCGGCTTGCTGGCGATGAGAACGCGATTCCCACCAGCGGTCGAAGAAGAAGTGCGCGATCGTGTTGACCACGGGCTCCACCAGCGTGATGGCACCGGCGATCGCCACGCTGCCAGTGAGCAGGTAGCCGACCGTGAAAGCGATGCCCAGGTGCAGGACGCCGAACGTTGCAGACTTGGCCATGCGGACCCTCCAATGCGAATGGTTCTCATTGTCGGAGCTCATACCGCCCAACGGCATGGATTGGCACGATCGCCGCGATAGCATCCCGGCCATGGACTGCCGCCCTGCCTGCGCCGCCTGCTGCATTGCGCCGTCGATCTCGTCGCCGATTCCAGGCATGCCGCACGGCAAGCCTGCGGGCGTGCGCTGCGTGCAGCTCGACGACGCCGACCGTTGCCGCCTGTTCGGCCGCCCGGAGCGCCCGGCGGTCTGCAGCTCGCTGGGACCCACGGCCGAGATGTGCGGGCCGTCGCGCAGCCACGCGCTGCACTGGCTGCAACGCCTGGAAGAGGCCACCCGCACATGAACCGACTCGACAGCGACAGCGCTCGGCGCCTGCTGACCCTGTACCCCGCCCTGCAGCAATTGCCAACTGCATTGCGCGAGCAAGTGCTCACCCAGGAAGCCTTCGTGCTGCACGCGCCCGCCGGCACCCCGCTGTTCGCGGCCGGGCAGGCCTGCCAAGGCTTCCCGATGGTGCTCTCGGGCGCCGTGCGCGTGGCGCGCAGCGCCCCCGACGGCCGCAGCCTGGAGCTGTACCGCGTGACGCCGGGCGAACTCTGCGTCGTCTCGTCGTCATGCCTGTTCGGGCAGACCACCCTGGTGGCCCAGGGCGACACCACCGAAGCCACCGAGCTCGTGCTGCTGTCGCCCGCCGGCTTCGAACGCTGGACGCAGGAGCTGGCCTTCCGCCACTACGTCTTCGGCAGCTTCGCAGACCGCCTGGCCGACCTGATGGCGCTCACCGAAGCGGTGGCCTTCCAGAAGCTCGACCAGCGCCTGGCCCACGCGCTGCTGGGCCATGGCAGCGTCGTGCGCGCTACGCATCAGGCGCTGGCCGACGAGCTGGGCACCGTGCGCGAGATCGTCAGCCGGCTGCTCAAGCGCTTCGAGCGCGCCGGCTGGATCAGCGTCTCGCGCGAGCGCATCGACCTGCGCGACGCCGCCGCCCTGCGCGCGCTGGCGGCGGGCGGCCCGCACACCCCCGGCGCTTGATCTGCGGCAACCGCTGTGTGACCACGGTCACCGAACGCACGGCCGCCCCGGCGCGACACTGCAGATAGTCGGCACTGCGCCGGCCTGTCCAGGAGAACCTCATGAAAAGCAATGTCGGCGGCATCGACCGCATCCTGCGCGTGGTGCTCGGCCTCGTGCTCATCGGCCTGACCCTCAGCGGCGCCATCGGCGTCTGGGGCTGGATCGGCATCGTGCCGATCGCCACGGCGGCCATGGGCTTCTGCCCGCTCTACACCGTGCTGGGGTTCAGCAGCTGCCCGATGAAGAAGAGCTGACCGCGCCCGCCGCCCGGCCGCCCCGCGCAACCTACTGCAACGGCGCCGCGGCGGCCACGCTGCGCAGGTCCTGAGCCACGCGGCCTTCGTGCAGCGCGATCACGCGCCCGGCCGAGGCGATGGTCTCCGGCCGGTGCGCCACGATCACGCGCGTCAGCGCCAGCTGCCGCACGGCTTGGTTGACGGTGCGCTCGCGGTCGACGTCCAGCGAGCTGGTCGCCTCGTCCAACAGCAGGATGCGCGGCCGCTTGTAGAGCGCGCGCGCCAGCAGGATCCGCTGCTTCTGGCCCCCCGACAGCGCCGCACCCATGTCGCCGATCAGCGTGTGCAGGCCCATCGGCATGGCCTCGATCTCCTCGAGCACCGCCGCCACGCGGGCGCACTCTGCGATCCACTCCGGGTCGGGGCTGGCGTCGAAGAAGCTGATGTTGTCGGCGATCGAGCCCGAGAACAGCGGTTCGTCCTGCATCACCACGCCGACCATGTCGCGCCAGGCCCGCAGCCCGACGTGCTGCAGCGGCACGCCGCCGACCAGCACTTCGCCGCTGCTCGGCGCGTGGATGCCCAGCATCAGCTTCAGCAGCGTCGTCTTGCCGCAGCCCGACGGGCCGACGATGGCCACCGACTCGCCCGGCTCGATGCGCAGGCTCACGCCGCGCAGCACCTCGGGCTCGCCGTCGGCGTAGCGAAAGCGCACGTCGCGCAGTTCCAGGCTGGCCGGCAGCACGCGCGTGGTGCCGGCGTCGGCACCACCGTCGGTCTCGGGCGGCGTGAGCACGATGTCGGCCAGCCGCTCGCCCTGCAGCTTCAGCATCTTCAGCGCCACCGCCTTGTCGATCAGCCCGCTGACCCGCAGCGCGAACTGCTCCTTGTAGGCGAAGAACGCGAACAGCATGCCGACGCTGAGCTTGCTGTCCAGCACCAGCAGCGCGCCGACGCCGATGACCGCCACGCGCTCGAGCCCGAACAGCAGCCGGTGCAGCACCGCGAACAGCAGCTCCAGCTTGCGCGTGCTGATGTCGGCGTTCATCGCGTCGACCACCAGGCTGGAAAAGCGCGACTGCCGGTCACCCTGGGCATTGAACAGCTTGATTGCCTGCACGCCGCGCAGCGACTCCAGGAAATGGCTGGCCTGCTTGGCCTCGAACACCAGCACCTCTTCGGTGGCCTCGCGCAGCGGCCGGAAGAACACCCAGCGCAGCAGGCCGTAACCCGCCACCGCCAGCAGCGCCAGGCCGGTGAGCGGCAGGCTGTACAGGGCCATCATCGCCAGCGTCAGCACCACCAGCGCGCCGTCAAGCACGGCTTCGATGAAGCTCGTGGTCAGCGTCTTCTGGATCTGCTGCACGGCGCCGAAGCGCGACCAGATGTCGCCGGCATGGCGCTTCTCGAACCAGTCCACCGGCAGCCGCAGCAGGTGCGCGAACACGTTCACCAGCCACTGCAGGTTCAGCGTGGCCGACAGCACCAGCACCGCCCACGACCGTGCCGCGGCCGTCGCCACCTGCACCAGCACCAGCAGCCCGAAGCCGAGCGCCAGCGTGAAGAGCAGGTCGCGGTCGCCACTGACCACCACGCCGTCGACCACCCACTGCATGAAGAACGGGCTCAGCAGCAGGAACAGCTCCAGCGCCAGCGCCAGCACCAGGATCTGCGCCAGCGAGCGCCGCAGGCCGCTGACCGGCCCCAGCAGCTGCGACAGCCGCACCCGCTGCTGCTCCACCACCGGCGTGAAGCCGGGCGCGGGCTGGAGCTCGAGCGCGACGCCGGTGAAGTGGCGCGAGAGCTCGTCGCGCTTGAGCCGGCGCAGGCCGCGCGCGGGGTCGTGGATCACCGCCACGCCGCGCCGGTAGGCCACGAGCACGACAAAGTGGTTCAGGTCCCAGTGCAGGATGCAGGGGGTCTGCAGCTGCGGCAGCTCGTCCAGGTCGGCCCGCAGCGCCCGCGACTGCAGCTGCAGCGCGTCGGCCATGCGCACCAGGTCGCCCAGCATCACGCCCTTGCTCGACAACGAAAAGCGCCGCCGCAGCGACGGCAGGTCGGTGCGGTGCCCCAGCGCCGACGCCACCATCGCCAGGCAGGCCAGGCCGCACTCGGCAGCTTCGGTCTGCAGGATCAGCGGCACGCGCGACGCGTCGCCGCCCAGCCGCAAGGCGTCGAAGGCACGCATCACAACCGCCCCTGCAAGCCCAGCAGTGGCTCGAAGAGCCACGCGATCAGGCGCCGCCGCTCCAGCAGCACGTCGGCCTGCAGCCGCATGCCCGGCACCAGCGGCAGCGCTTCAGCCGGCGGCGTGGCCGCCGGGTCGAGCGCCACGGTGATGCGGAACAGCGCCTGGCCCTCGGCCGGCGCCACTGGCAGCGACAGCGCCTGCAGCTCCGACGGTGCCAGCGGCGTGCGCGACACCTGCAGCACCTGGCCCGGGTGGTGGCCGAAACGCTGGTACGGGAAGGCCTCGTAACGCAGGCGCACGGTCTGCGCGGCGCGCACGAAGCCCACCGCGCTCGACGGTGCGTACAGGTGCGCCTGCAACCGCGCGCCCGCGGGCACCAGGCTGGCCAGCGCGGCCTGCGGCGACACGCTTTGCCCGGGGTCGGCGGCCAGCGCGGTGACGGTGCCGTCCTGCGGCGCGCGCACCACGATCTGGCGCTCGGCGTCCTGCTCGGCCGCCTCGCGCGACAGCGCAGCCAGGTCGCGCTCGATGCCGCCCAGCGCACCGCGCGCCAGCAGCGGCAGGCCGCGGCGCTCGCCTTCCAGCTCGGCCTGCTCGCGGGCCAGTGCGGCGCGCTGGCGCTCCAGCGCCTGCGCCTGTGCGCGCAGGCCCAGCAGTTCCTCGCTCTTGGCCTGCAGCTGCGCCGACGAGATGAACTGGTCGTTGCGCAGCGACTCCAGCCGCGCGAAGGCCTCGTTGGCCAGCACCAGGCGCTGGCGCTGCAGCGCCGCTTCGGCGTCGAGCTGGGCCGCTTCGTTCTGCAAGGCCTGCAGCCGGCGGTCGAGCGCGGCCTGCTGCGAGGCCACCAGCAGCTGCTGTTGACGGGCGCTGTCCTGCAGGCTGCGCTGGCGCTCGCTGAGACTGCGCTGCACCTGCGTCTGCACCGGGCCTTCGAGCGTGGAGCGTTCCAGCGCGATGACGAACAACACGTCGCCCGCGCGCACCGACTGGCCTTCGGTGACGCGGCGCTCCAGCACCGTTCCGCTGGCGGCGGGCACGACCCGGATCAGACCGCGGTCGGGCACCAGCACGCCCGCCACGGTGGCCTTGCGCGTGTATTCGGCGAAGCTGAGGAAGGCGACCAATGCGACCGCCACCACCACGACACCGGCGGTGATGACGCTCAGGCCCAGCGGGCGCACGAGCTGCACCCGCCCCAGCCATTGCTGGCGTTGTGCCTCCACTGCCTCAGGACGAAACAGCGGACGCACGGGAACCGGCGAGAAAAAAAATGCGGACCGGCTCAGCCGGCCCGCAAGCACCACGGAGCTGGAGGGATGAGACCCGTGGTGCCAAGTGGCCTAGAGTCGGATCACCAGCCGCCTCTAGGCGCAGCAAGCGCCAGTTCCGTCGTGTCGGTACTGCCCAGGGTCGTCGTGCCAGTCGACGAGGTCCAGCCGCCGCGCGGCGCACCACCGGCAATGAACTTGAAGTCAGCCGGGTCGATCGCGCGCAGGCCTGCGGGGGCAGCAGGCTGGGCCGGCTGGGTCGGGCGGGTCTGGGCGAAGAACTTGGTGCGCAGCATGTGGAAGCTCCATCGGTGGCAGGGATCGGTGTCGAAACACCATGCACACGATTGAAGCAGCGCACCGCCGGCACCGTAACTGTTAGCTCTTACAGGGTGCAGCCACCACGGGCCACATTTGGGACATTGATCCCACGCACAGCCGGCGCGTCAGTGGATCAGACCCAGCCGCAACGCCTTCAGCACGGCCTGGTGCTTGTTCACGGCACCCAGCTTGTGCATGGCGTTGTTGACGTGCAGCACCGCCGTGCGTTCGCTGATGCCCAGGATGGAGCCCACCTCCCAGGCGGTCTTGCCTTCCATGGTCCAGCGCAGCGCCTCCAGTTCGCGCGGCGTCAGTGCCGGACGCTCGGGCTGCAGCGCGGCCGGCACCAGCAGCCGCACCGCGGCGTCCTGGGCATGCACCGCGAACAGCTGCAGATCCGCGACCAGGCGCTGCAATTCCGCCGGATCGCCGGGCAGGGCCTGGTCGCGGTCCACGCCCAGCAGGAAGTGCCGGCCTTCGGGCAGATGCAGCGCCATCGCGATGCCCGTGCGGTAGCCGAAGCCGGCCTGCTGCTCCCACAGGTCGGCGGCACCCTGCGCCACGTAGGTGTCCTGGTTCCAGATGATGGGCACGCTCTGGCGCTTGCAGTGCTGCATCACCGGGTCGCGGCGGAAGGCGCTCGGATCGGCGTAGGGCTCGACGTACTTCTCGGGCGTGTTGTCGACCAGGATGAAGTCGCTCTGGCCCAGGGCGTGGTCGATCACGGTCATCGCCGAGACGGTCTGGAAGCCGAGCTGGTGTGTGAAGCGCACGACTTCGTCGCGGAACTCGTCGCGGTTCCGCGCCTGCAACACCGACGAATAGCCACCAGGGAGCATGAATCTCCTCTTGCCTTGCGCCCAACTTCGCGGGGCCGGCATCAGCCCCTGACAGGGTTTACAGCTTTCCCGCTGCACCCACATGCCGAAAGATAGCAGCATGCAGCACACAGCCCACCTCCGCCATGCGCCGGCGGCACCCACCATGGTGTCGCCCTGGTCCCTGCGTGCCTGGCCGCCACTATTGTGGCAGGCAGGCAAGACCACGCGCCTGCAGTTCCAGCACCTCGGCACCCGGGTCACCATGCTCGGCGACCGCACCTGCAACGTCGCCGGCCAGACCATGTGGGGCGGCAGCTCCGCCGATGGCGAGGCCGGCGTGGCCTGGGACTGGATCCAGATCTCGCACGGCGTCGTGGCAATGGCCGACCCCATGTCCGTCATCACCAACCTGCGGCTGGTCGGCGACGAAGGCGAGGTGCTGACCGCGCTGGAAGCCGTCTGCTATCTCAACGAGATCGTGCACCAGTTGCCGTGGCAGCATGAAGTGGCACGGGCCCTGCGAGGCCCCACACAGTAGCCGGACTGCTCACGATTGCTCACTTCAGCGCTGCGCTGCGCAGCGTACGCGCAACGAATGCGATGCCGGCGGCGGCCACCAGCGCGCACACCAGCAGCGCAGGCAGCCACTGCGCCAGGGCCAGCGTCTCGCCTTTCAGCACACGGCCCATCAGCGTCACCTGCCCCAGCGCGGGCACCCAGCGGTGCCAAGGCGCCTCGCCGTCCTGGTTGAACACCGTCACCAGCGGCAGCAGCGAGACTCCCAGCACGACCACCGTGGTGTTGGCCTGTGCCTCCTTGAAGCTCTTGCAGCGGATGGCGATGGCCATCAGCAGCGCCGCCAGCGCGCCCGCCAGCGGCAGCAGCAGCGCGATGAAGGCCGCGGCCTCGCGCCAGCCATACTGGAACATCGCCGCCAACGTCTCGCTGCGCAGCAGCCACTGCCCGGGCAGGAAGCTCAGCGCACTCAGCACCGCGATCAACATGCCCACGCTGGCGACCGCACCCCACTTGCCCAGCACCAGCGCCGTGCGCGACGCCGGGTTCATCAGCAGCGGCTCCAGCGAGCCGCGCTCGCGCTCGCCGGCCGTGGTGTCGAGCGCGGCGTTCAGCGCGCCGTACAGCACGGCCATCAGCACGAAGAACGGCACCATCGTCGTCAGCTGCGCCGCGCGCGTGGCCGGGTCGGCGAGGTCGCGTTCCTCGATCTTCACCGCCTCCAGCAGCGACGCCGGCACGCCGCGCACCGCCAGCTGCAGCGTGGCCTGCTCCTGGTTGAAGCCGCGCAGCACGCGCGCCACGCGCGCAGCGCCGCCCTGCGCGCGCTGGTTGCCGGCGCTGCTGAACAGTTCCACCGTGGGCGCCTCGCCGCGCGCCAGCAGGGACTCGAAGTCGGCCGGCACCACGAGCACCGGTTCGCCGAGCTTGCTGTCGGCCAGCTGGCGCTCGAAGTCGGCCGGCGCCGCGCGCATGGTGAAGGTCTGCCGCTCCAGGTAGTTGCGCAGCGTCGGCGCGTGCTCCAGGCCCCGCACGACGATCTCTCGCGCCTCGGCACGGCGCTCGATGCCCGACACCAGGCTGGAGATCAGCACCAGCACCAGCGGCCCGATGGCCACCGAGCTCAGCAGCACCATCAGCAGCGTGCGCCGGTCGCGCAGCGCGTCCAGCAGCTCCTTGCGGAACACGGTCCAGGCGTCGGCCATCATCGCGGCACTCCCTGGCTGCGTTCGGCATCGCTGAAGGCGAGCTGCACGAAGCTTTCCTCGAAGTCGGTCTGGCCGGTGCGGGCCGAGAGTTCGGCCACCGTGCCCGCGGCCACGGTGCGGCCGTGCGCCACCACCACCACCTGGTCGCACAGGCGCTCCACCTCCTGCATGATGTGCGTGGAGAACACGATGCACTTGCCTTCGACGTCGCGCAGCCGGCGCAGTGCTTCGCGCAGCGCCCGCGTGGCGAGCACGTCCAGGCCGTTGGTGGGCTCGTCGAGAATGATGTTCGGCGGGTCGTGGATGAGCGCCCGTGCCAGCGCGGTCTTCATGCGCTCGCCCTGGCTGAAGCCTTCGGTGCGGCGGTCCAGCAGCGGCCGCAGGTCCAGCATGTGGGCCAGCGCCTCGGCGCGCGCGTGCGCCGCGGCCGCCGCCATGCCGTGCAGGCGGCCGTAGTAGACGATGTTCTCGCGCGCCGTCAGCCGCGGGTACAGGCCGCGGGCGTCGCTGAGCACGCCCATGCGCGCCAGCGCGGCCGACGGCTGCGCCGCGACGTCGATGCCGTCCACCTGCACGCTGCCGCCGTCGGCCGGCAGCAGCGCCGCCACGATGCGCAGCGTGGTCGTCTTGCCGGCGCCGTTCGGTCCCAGCAGCCCGGTGATGCAGGCGTCGGCGGCCTGGAAGTCCACACCGTCCACCGCCAGCACGCTGCGCGCCTGGCGGCCGCGGCCCTGGCTGAACTGCTTGCGCAGCTGCTGCACGGCGATCATGGCGCCCCCCCGGCCACGGGCGGCAGGAAGGCTCCGGGCCGCGGCACCTGCTGCGCGCAGTCGGCGTCCACCGCCAGCGCGTCGGCGTCGGTGTCGGCGTCGATGAAGCGGAACAGCGCGTCGCGCACGCACAGCAGGCCCATCACGCCGTGGCCGGCGTTGGGCACCACGACATGCCGGGCCAGCGGTCCCAGCGCCTGCGCCACCCGCGCCCCATGCCGCGGCGGGGTGGCGGGGTCGATGCCGCCGGACAGCAGCAGCGTCGCCGCGCTGGCCGGCGGCACGGTGTAGAAGGCCGCCGGCACCTCGCCGCGCGGCCAGCCGGCGCAGACGTCGCGGTACAGGTCGGCCATGCCGCTGCCGAAGTCGGCGCCGGGGCGGTCGGCGGCGGCGGCCAGCCGCGGCACGTCTTCGGCGCAGACCACCGAGAAGTGCATGCCGGCGGCGAGTCGCACGCCACCGCCCCCGCCGAACGCCGACGCCAGCCCGAACAGCGCTGTGAAGCGGCCCTGCGCGGCTTCGTCCACCGCCAGCGGCAGCGCCGCCGCCAGCGCCGGCACGTACAGCGGCGCGCGCACCAGGTTGGTGGCGATCTCGCGCGTGAGCACGAAGCGCTCGGTCTGCCGCGTCAGCGGGTGCTGCACGCTCACTTCGCGCGGCAGGCCCGCCAGCAGCGACTGCCAGCGCGCGCGCAGTGCCGGGTGGCGCTGCCGGCACGCGGGCTCGGCCTCGCAGGCCGCCAGCAGCGCGTCGAAGGCCGACTGCGCATCGGGCGAGAACGAGGCCGGCAGCACCATGTCGGGCGGCGCCACGCCGTCGAGCACCGCCCGGCGCACGGTCTGCGGAAACTGGCGCAGGTGCTCCAGCACGGCGCGCGTGCCGTACGAGCCGCCCACCGCGTTGAAGCGCGTCACGCCCAGGCGCTGGCGCACGGCGTCGATGTCCTGCACCGCGATGCTGGTGGTGTACTGGCGCAGGTCGCCGTGCGGCAGGGCCTGCAGCGCAGCCCGGCAGCGCTGCAGCTCGGCGCGCTGCAGCACGGGGTCGACCTGCTCGCGCAGCGGCCGCCCGGGCGTGTCGGCTGCACACTGCAGCGGCGCGCTGCGGCCGGTGCCGCGCTGGTCCACCAGCACGATGTCGCGCCGGTTCGACAGCCGCGCCAGCAACCGGCTGGCGCTGCCGGCCAGGTTGATCGCACTCTGCCCCGGCCCGCCCGCGAACAGGAACACCGGGTCGGGCTTCTTGTTGCGCGCCACCGCCGGCAGCACCGCGAAGTGCACGTCGATCTGCCGGCCGGCGGGCTGCGCCGGGTCCAGCGGGCGCTGCACGCTGCCGCACCAGGCGGCGTGTTCGACACCGTCCAGCCGGCACGGCACCAGGCCCGCCGGTGGCTCGGCGGCCCAGGCCGGCAGGGCAGCCAGCCACAACAACGCAATCCATCGCATGGCCGCGATTCTGCGGTGGCCGCCGCCGCACGGCGCCGCACCATGCCTGAACAGCCGTGCGCGCGGCGTGGAAGGTCGTGGCGGCGGCTGGACTGCGGCAGAGCGGCCGCCGTGCTGCCGTTCAGCCCAGCAGCCGCTGCGATTCGCCGCTGGCCATCAGCGCCGCCAGGTCGTCGGCACCGCCGACCAGCGTGCCGCGCACGAAGACCATCGGGAAGGTCGGCCAGCCGCTCCACATCTTCAGCGCATTGCGGCGCCGCCACTGGCTGAAGTAGCTGCCGACGTCGATGTCGTGGTGGGCCACGCCGGCGGCGTCGAGCGCGCGCCGCGCCTTCTTCACGAACGGGTTCCCCGCCATGCCGAGCACGACGACCGGGTGGCGCGCAATGGCGTCCTGTGCCTGCTGCACGAGGTCGGCGTGGTGCTGCGCAACGCGCGCGCGGATGGCGGGGTGGATCTGGCTCTCGGGCAAGGTGGCGCGGGGCATGGGGTGGGCTCCTGAAGGCCGCCGAGTGTGCCCCAACCCGCCCTCACGCGGCCGCGGCCTCGTCGCGCAGCCAGCGCTCCAGCGCCTGCACCGCGGGCCGGCGCTGCTCCGCGGCGTCCACCACCAGGTAGTAGCCGCGCGGCGAGGCCATGCGGTCGGCGAAGGGCGTCACCAGCTGCCCGGCACGCAGCAGGTCGTCGATCAACGGCCGCCGCCCCAGCGCCACGCCCTGCCCCGCCACCGCAGCGGCCACCGCCTCGCCGTAGCCGCTGAACGTGAGGCTGGCCGCGGGCTCGAAGCCGACCAGGCCCACGGCCTGCAGCCAGGGGTCCCATTCCAGCGGCATGCCGCCGCTGGCCGGCGGCCCCATCGCCACCTGCAGCAGCGTGTGGTGGCGCAGGTCGGCGGGCGTGCGCAGCGGCCGCCCTGCCTGCAGCAGCGCCGGGCTGCACACCGGCTGCATCGCCTCGGCGAACAGCGGCTGGCCTTCGGTGGCGCCGACGCGCCCGTAGCGGATCGCCAGGTCGAAGCCTTCGCCTGCCAGGCTGCGGCGCTCGAAGCTGGCGTCCAGCCGCACGTCCACGCCCGGGTGCGCGCGCGTGAAGCGCGGCAGCCGCGGGATCAGCCACAGCGACGCCAGCCCCGGTGTGGTCGTCAGCGCCAGCACCTCGCGCCGCGCCGGCGCGCGGATCTCGGCCACGGTGCCGCGCAGCTGCGCCAGCACCGCGCTGCAGGTTGCCAGCAGCCGCTGGCCCTCGGGCGTGAGCACCAGGCTGCGGTGGCGGCGCTGGAACAGCGCCACGCCCAGCTCGTCTTCCAGCGCGCGCATCTGCCGGCTCATGGCCGACTGCGTGACGAAGCGCTCGGCCGCCGCCCGCGTGAACGACAGCTGCCGCGCCGCAGCCTCGAAGGCGGCCAGCAGGTGCAGCGGCGGCAGGCGGCTGGTGTCGGTCTTTCGCATGCGCTGGTGGAATGTGAAGTGTTCCGAACGATCGTTTGAGCCATGACCGCCGCACGACGATCATGCCTCGCACCGGCCTCTGGTCGGCACCGATCCTCGGCGCCGCGCAGCATGAGGCCAGCGCACAGGAGTTCACCATGCACGTGCAAGCTGCGCAAGTCTCTCTGGCCCTGCCCTGGGGCCAGCTCGCCCGCATCGAGCTGCAACCGCAGACGCGGCTGCGCGGTGTGCGCGGACAGTCGTGGATCACGCTGGACCACGACCGCCGAGACATCGTGCTCGGCCCCGGCGAGGAGTTCATCGCGGACAGCAGCGGCCACGCCATCGCCTGCGCGCTGCGGCCGGGGGCCGGGGCGGAACTGCTGGTGACGGCATGATTGCAGTCGCCACACCTTACCCGGTCGGGCTGATCCGCCCGCTGACGCTGCGCGACGGCCGGCGCGTGCTGGTGCGCCCGGTGCTGCCGCAGGACGCCGCCACCGAGCAGGCCTTCGTGATGGGGCTGTCGGCGGCCTCGCGCTACCGCCGCTTCCACGTCGGACTGCGCATGCTGCCGCCGACGCTGCTGCAGCAGCTGACCGAGGTCGACCACCGTGCCCACGTGGCCCTGGTGGCGCAGCCCGAGACCGATGGCAGCGCCCCCGGCGACCCCGGCATCGTCGCCGACGCGCGCTACGTGCGCACCGGCAACGGCCGAGCCGAGTTCGCGTTGGCCGTGGCAGACGACTGGCAGCACCAGGGCCTGGGTCGCGCGCTGCTGCAGCAGCTGGCCCGGCACGCGGCACGCCAGGGCCTGCACACGTTGCTGGGCGACGTGCTCGCCGACAACCTGCCGATGGCGCGGCTGCTGCAGGCCATGGGCTGCGACCTGCAACCGCGCGACGACGAACCCGGCCTGCTGCTGGCCACCGTGCGGCTGTAGGCCGCGCGGCGGGCACGGTCTTGCGGCTGTGAGGCCGCAGCGCCAGCACCTGGCTCAGCCCAGGTGCGCCGCCGCCAGCAACTCGCGCGTGTAGGGCTGCTGCGGCGCGGCGAACAGCGCTTCCGATTCGCCTTCTTCGACGACCTCGCCGCCCTGCATCACCATCACGCGGTGCGACATCGCGCGCACCACGGCGAGGTCGTGGCTGATGAAGACGTAGCTCATGCCGTAGCGCTGCTGCAATGCGGCCAGCAGCGCCAGCACCTGCTGCTGCACCGAGACGTCGAGCGCCGAGGTCGGCTCGTCGAGCACCAGCACCTCGGGCTGCAGCACCACGGCGCGCGCGATCGCGATGCGCTGGCGCTGGCCACCGGAAAACTCGTGCGGATAGCGCTGCAGCACGCCGGCCACGCCGTGGCGTTCCGACAGGCCCACCTCGTCCAGCATCGCCAGCACTTGCGCCTCGCGCTCGGTCTCAGCGAGCTCGGGCCGATGCAGCGCCAGGCCCTCGCCGACGATCTGGCCGACGGTGCGCCGCGGCGACAGCGACGCAAACGGATCCTGGAACACCACCTGCAGCCGCCGCCGCACGCGGCGCAGTGCCGCGCGCGGCGCGTTGTCGATGCGCGCACCGCCCAGCGTCACCGCGCCGCCGGCCAGCGGCTGCAGCGCCAGCAGCGCCATGCCCAGCGTCGTCTTGCCCGAGCCCGATTCGCCGACGATGCCCAGCGTCTCGCCGCGGCGCAGCTGCAGCGTGGCGCTGCGCACGGCGTTGAACTGGCGCTTCTTGAACCAGCCGGCGTCGATGGCGAACTGCACCGCCACGTCGCTGGCCTGCAGCAGCACCGGCGCGTCGGCCGGCACCGGCTGCACCACGCGCTGCGGCCGGCTCGCCAGCAGGCGCTGCGTGTAGGCGTGCTGCGGCGCGGCGAACACCGCCGCGGTGTCGCCGGTCTCGACCAGCCGGCCGCGTTCCATCACGCCCACGCGGTGCGTGAAGCGGCGCACCAGATTCAGGTCGTGCGTGATGAACAGCAGCGCCATGCCCAGCTCGGCCTGCAGTTCGTCGAGCAGCGCCAGGATCTGCGCCTGCACCGTGACGTCGAGCGCCGTGGTCGGCTCGTCGCAGATCAGCAGCTGCGGCCGGCACGCGAGCGCCATCGCGATCATCGCGCGCTGGCGCTGGCCGCCCGAGAGCTGGTGCGGGTAGGCGTCGACGCGGCGCTCGGGCTCGGGGATGCCGGTGCGCGCCAGCAGCTCGATGGCGCGTGCGCGCGCCGCGTTCGGGCGCATCGCCTCGTGCAGCTCGAGCACCTCGCCGATCTGGTTGCCGACGGTGTACAGCGGGTTCAGCGCCGTCATCGGCTCCTGGAAGATCATCGCGATGCGGCTGCCGCGCAGCCCGCGCATCTGGCGCTCGCTCTTGGCCAGAAGGTCGTCGCCGCCGAAGCGGATGGCGCCGGTGGTGGTGGCACTGTCCACCAGCCGCAGCACCGACAGCGCCGTGATCGACTTGCCCGAGCCCGACTCGCCCACGAGCGCGAACTTCTCGCCCGCGCCGATGGCGAACGAAACGCCGTCGACGACGGTGCTGTCGCCAAAGCGCACCCGCAGATCCACGACTTCCAGCAGCGGTGCGCTCATGACTTTCTCGTGTCGAAGGCGTCGCGCAGCGCTTCGCCGATGAAGGTCAGCAGCAGCAGCGTCAGCGTCAGCGCGGCGAAGGTGGGCACGATGATCCACCAGGCGTCGAGGTTGCTCTTGCCCTGGCGCACCAGGTCGCCGAGCGACGGCGTGCCGGCAGGCACGCCCAGGCCCAGGAAGTCCAGCGACACCAGCGCCAGGATGGCGTCGCTCATGCGGAAGGGCAGGAAGGTGATGACCGGCGTCATCGAGTTCGGCAACACGTGGCGCCAGATGATCTGGCGGTCGTTCAGCCCCAGCGCACGCGCCGCCTTCACGAACTCGAGCCCGCGGTTGCGCAGGAACTCGGCCCGCACGTAGTCGCTCAGGCCGATCCAGCCGAACAGGCTCAGCAGCACCAGCAGCAGCAGCAGCGAGGGCTCGAAGATCGACGCGAAGATGATCAGCAGGTACAGCTCGGGGATGGACGCCCAGATCTCGATCAGCCGCTGCGCGCCCAGGTCGATGCGGCCGCCGAAGTAGCCCTGCACCGCACCGGCCAGCACGCCGATCAGCATGCCCGCGAGCGTCAGAGCCAGCCCGAAGGCCAGGCTGACGCGAAAGCCATACAGCAGCCGCGCCACCATGTCGCGCCCGGCCTCGTCGGTGCCCAGCCAGTTGGCGGCACTCGGCGGCGCCGGGTTGGGCACCTTCAGGAAGTTGTCGGTGGACTCGGCCGAGTGCGGGTTGATCGTCTGCAGCCGCCAGTTGCCGGGCTTGGCGAACTGCTCGGCGATGAACGGGTCCTTCCAGTCGGTGGGCGTGTCGAAGTCGCCGCCGTAGGCGCGCTCGGGCGGGTTGTGGAAGACCGGGAAGCTCCACTGGCCCTCGTAGCGCGCCACCAGCGGCCGGTCGTTGCTGATCAGCTCGGCCGCGGCGCACAGCAGCAGCAGCGTGATCAGCACCCAGAACGACGCGTAGCCGACCCGGTTGCGCTTGAAGCGCGCCCAGGCGCGTGCGTTGGGCGATGTGCCCAGGGTCGCGGCGCCGCGGGTCATCGGCCCACCGCCCCGAACTGCACGCGCGGGTCCACCAGCGTGTAGAGCACGTCGGAGAACAGCTTCACCACCAGGCCCATCAGCGTGAACAGGTACAGCGAGCCCAGCACCACCGGGTAGTCGCGGCGCAGGATCGACTCGTAGCTCAGCAGGCCCAGGCCGTCCAGCGAGAACAACGTCTCGATCAGCAGCGCGCCGGTGAAGAAGGCGCCGATGAAGGCGGCCGGGAAGCCGGTGACGATGGGGATCAGCGCGTTGCGGAAGATGTGCTTCCACAGCACGCGCTGCTGCGACAGGCCCTTGGCACGCGCCACCAGCACGTACTGCTTGCGCATTTCCTCGATGAAAGTGTTCTTCGTCAGGAAGGTCATGGTCGCGAAGCTGCCGATCACCAGGCAGGTCAGCGGCAGCGCCAGGTGCCAGAAGTAGTCGGCCACGCGCGCCGGCCACGACAGCGTGGCCCAGTTCTCCGAGGTCAGCCCGCGCAGCGGAAACACGTCCCAGAAGGTGCCACCGGCGAACAGCACGATCAGGAACACGCCCAGCACGAAACCCGGGATCGCGTAGCCCACCAGCACCGCCAGCGTGGTGAGCACGTCGAAGCTGCTGCCTTCGCGCACCGCCTTCAGGATGCCCAGCGGCACCGAGATCAGGTACGAGATGAGAAAGGTCCAGAGCCCGAGGCTGATCGACACCGGCAGCTTCTCCTTGATCAGCTCCCACACCGGCTTGTTCTGCATGAAGCTGTTGCCGAGGTTGAAGGTGGCGAAGTTCTTCAGCATGTCGAGGTAGCGCTCGTGCACCGGCTTGTCGAAGCCGTACAGCTTCTTCAGCGCCTCGATCTGCTTGGCGTCGCTGTCGCCGCGCGCGCGGTAGCCGCCGGTGTCGCCCGCGGCGCCGCGGCTGCGCGCCTCGGCCATCACCTGCTCCACCGGGCCGCCGGGCACGAACTGGATGACGATGAAGGTCACCGTCAACGCGCCCACCAGCGTGGGCAGCATCAGCGCAATGCGCTTGAGGATGTAGGCCAGCATCTCAGGTTGTCCTTGCCCACCAGGTGAGCTCGGGCCACGCGAGCTGCGGTTCGATGTCGATCGTGACACCCACGGTGAAGAAGCGCGGCGCCTTCTGCGGCTTTCCGAACTTGTTCCAGTGCGACATGGTGATGTTGGCGGCGTACAGCTGCGGCACCTGCCAGTGGTTCCACATCACCACGCGGTCGAGCGCGCGGCAGGCGTCGCGCAGCGCCGCCAGCGTCGGCGCGTCGTTCATCGCCTTCAGGATATGGTCGACCGCCGCGCTCTTCACGCCGCGCAGGTTGTTGCTGCCCTTGGCGTCGGCGGCGGCGCTGCCGTAGAAGGTGATGTAGTCCTGCGCCGAGGGCAGCGTGTAGTGGCCTTCGACGATGGTGGTGGTGTCGAAGTCGAACTCCTCGAGCCGGCGGCTGAACAGCGCGTAGTCGACCTTGCGCAGCCGCATCGTGATGCCCAGCTTGCGCAGCGTGCGCGCCCACTCGATCTCGCGCGCGCTGCCTTCGCCCGGGCTCAGGTACTCGAACTCGAAGGACTGGCCCTGCGCGTCGCGCAGCAGGCCGTCGGGCGCCAGCTTCCAGCCCGCCGCCTCCAGCAGCGCACGCGCCTTCAGCAGGTTGCGCCGCACCGCGTGCGGGCCGTCGTTGGTGCGCGGCGCGCGGTAGGGCGGGCCGAACACTTCCTTGGGCAGCTGCGCGCGGAAGGGCTCCAGCAGCGCCAGCTCGCCCGGGCCGGGCAGGCCCTGCGCGGCGAACGGCGAGTTGTTGAACACGCTGTCGGCCTGCTGGAAGGTCTTGTAGCGGTTGCTGAGCTCGAAGTCCCAGGTCAGGCCCAGCGCCTCGCGCACGCGGATGTCCTGGAACACCGGCCGCCGCAGGTTCAGCTGGTAGGACTGCAGGCCTTCCACCGTCTCGGTCGGCAGCACGGCCTTGACGATGCGGCCGTCGGCCCACTTCGGCCCCTGGTGCTGGCGCGCGAAGACGCGCGCGCTGTAGGCGCGCAGGATGTCGAACTCGCCGGCCTTGAAGGCCTCGACCTGCACGTCCTCGTCCTGGTAGAGGCGGTAGACGACGCGGTCGAAGTTGTACAGGCCGCGCCGCACCGGGATGTCGCGGCCCCAGTAGTCGGGGTTGCGCTGGAACTCGATGCGGCGGCCGCCCTCGGTGTGCGCGATGGTGTACGGGCCGCTGGTGATGGGGTGCTCGGCGACGATCTCGTCGAAGGGCTTGTGGCGCCCGTCGGGCAGCAGGCCCCACTTGCGCGAGAACACCTGCAGGAAGCTGCAGACCTTGAAGATCGCGTCGTTGCTGCGGTCCTTGAAGTCCAGCCGCACGGTGCGCTCGTCCAGCACCACGGCGGCCGAGGCCGGCGACATGTAGCTCTGCCAGTTGGGGTCGGCCTTCGGGCCGGACAGGCACTCGAAGCTGTACTTCACGTCGGCGGCCAGCACCGGGTCGCCGTTGCTGAAGCGCGCCTTCGGGTGCAGGCGGAACGTGACCGACGAGCGGTCGGGCGCGACGAACAGGCTCTCGGCGAGCAGCCCGTACATCGTCATCGGCTCGTCGGCGCCGCGCACCACCAGCGGCTCGTGCATGAAGTGCATCAGCCCGGCCGGCGCGTTGCCCTTCAGCGTGAAGTAGTTGAACTTGTCGAAGCTGCTGCGGCGGTCGGGGTTGCTGAGGTACAGCGTGCCGCCCTTGGGCGCGTCGGGGTTGACGTAGGGGAAGTGCGTGAAGCCGGCCGGGTACAGCGGCCGGCCGAAGGCGGCGTAGGCATGCACCCACTGGCCGGTGACGGGCTGGGCGTCGTCGCCGGCGTCGGGCAGCGCAGCCGAAGCGGCAGGGGCCGTGGCAGCGCGGGCGGCCGCCTGGGCCGCGGCCGGCAACGACCAGCCCGCGGCCAGGCCCGCCAGCAGCACGGCCTGGAAGCGCCGGCGGTCCAGCGCCGGCGTGTCGTCCTCGGGGCGGCGCACTCAGGCCGCCTGTTTGGGCTGGAGCAGGGCCTGGCAGGTCGCGCGCTGGCCCTGGGCCGCGTCGACCTTGGCGCAGATGCCGCCCAGCTGCCGCTGCAGCCGCTGCAGTGCCGCGGCCTGCTTGCCGTCGCCGTTCCAGGCCAGCAGCTTGGCCCCCACGCGCTGCAGCGACCGCGCGCTGCGGCCCTCGAACGCGCCGCGGTCCTTCGCCGCCTCGGTGAACAGCTGCGCCGCGGTCTGCTCGATGCGCTTGGCGTCCTGCGGTGCCAGGTCCACCAGCGCCGTCAGGTAGCCCGAGCCCCACTGCAGCCGGGTCGCCGGGCCTTCGCTGGTGCGGAAGGCGTCGCCGTACCACTTCAGCGCCTCGTCCTTGCGGCCGAGCTTCCTGGCATTGCTGCCGAGCTGGCTCATCAAGTAGTAGGGCGAATGGCTCTTCGCCAGGTTGGCCTTCAGCAGCGCCTCGCTCTCGTCCCAGAGCCCGGCCAGCCCGAGCGCATAGCCGGCGCCGGTGATGACGGCCTGGCGCTCGTAGCCGTCGGTGATCTCGCGGTCGTCGCGCGCCACGTGGGCGCGCACGTCCTGCAGCAGCGCCGGCGGCAGCTGCACCTGCACGGCCGACTTCTCCAGCCCCAGCCGCGCGAGCTCGATGCGCGAGACCAGCGCCGTCAGGCGGTCGCCGCGCGACAGCGTGGCATCGGCGGCCAGCCGCTGCAGCGCCGCGTCGAACACCGGCACCAGCGGCGACTTCTCGGGCGCGCCGCCGTCGGCCAGCACGCGCACCAGGTCGGCGGCGCTGGCGCCCACCACGTCCATGTGCAGCCGCGCCAGCGCCGGGTCGGCCACCACGCGTTGCACGCGCTCGCGCAGCGCGGCGTCGGGCTTGACGCCCTGGCCGTCGTCGCTCGCGGCCAGCGCCTTCAGCCACAGGCGCGTCGAGGTCTCGACATCGGCGGCCGGGCTGGCCGCGGCCAGCGTGGCCAGCACGGAAGCGGTCTGGCCCTTGGGCACGAGCTGGCCGTCGTCGGTCTCCCAGGAATGGAAGGCCAGCAGCCGCCATTCGCTCGGCTGCAGCGGCCGGCCGGCCTGCACGTCGGCCAGCACCGCCTTCACCGGACGCCCGCCCGACAGCCCCAGCCGCATCACCGACAGCACCTGCTCGGCGTCGGCCTCGCCCGGCAGCCGCGTGATCTCGGCGCCGCCGGGCGTGAACAGCACCAGCGTCGGGTAGCCGCTGACGCCGAAGCGGCGGCCCAGCTTCTGCGCGCCGGGGCGATCGCCGTCGACGTGCACGGCCACGAAGCTGCGCGACAGCGCCGCGAAGTCCTGGCGGTTGAACAGCGTCGCCTTCAGCTGGTTGCAGGGCGGGCACCAGGTGGCGCCCCAGTACAGCAGCACCGGCTTGTTCAGCGCACGCGCCTGCACGAAGGCACGGTCGACGTCGGCATCGGCGGCCGCGGGCAGCCAGGCCACGTTCTTCGACGGCAGGCCGGGTGCGGCCGCAGCCACCATCGGCAACGCCAGCGTGACGGCCAGGCCCAGGGCGACGAGCGTTCTCTTCATGACGGCGGTGTCGGGGAACGGAAAGCGGCCATTGTGCGCCGGCCGGCGCCGCCCTGCCCCCCGAACCGAGGGGGCTCGCGCGGCGCCGGAACGTGACGCTTTGGCCGGACAGGCGCACTGCGGCCCGGGGCTTGCCGCAACAAGCGGCCCGGTCGCGCGCATGATGGAAGGCTGCGCGACTGCGCGCCCACCAGCCGCCCACCCGGGGCCACCCGCACCGTGAACCACCGCACCCGCTCCCGCCGCCCTGCCCTGTCCCGCCGCTGGCGCCAACTGGCTGCCGGCGCCCTGCTCGGTGTCGCCAGCGCCTCGCTGCTGGCTGCAGGTGACCCGCAGGCCTCGCGCTTCTACGAAGACGCGCAGGCCCGCTTCGACAAGCGCGACTACGCCGGCGCCGTGGTGCAGCTGAAGAACGCGCTGCAGATCGACAAGGCGATGCTGCCGGTGCACGTGCTGCTGGGCAAGGCGCTGCTGGCCAAGGGCGACGTCATCGCCTCCGAGGTGGCCTTCGATGAAGCGCTGCGCCTGGGCGTGAACCGCGCCGAGGTGGTGTTGCCGCTGGCCGACGCCGTGGTCGGCCAGGGCAAGCCGCAGCTGCTGCTGCAGGGCACGCGTTTTGCCAGCGCCGGCCTGCCCACCGGCGTGCGCGCGCAGCTGCTCGTGAAGCTGGCAGCAGCCGCCAACGACACCGGCGACCCGGCCGCGGCGCTGAAGCTCATCGAGGAAGCGCGCGCCATCGACCCGCAGCGCGCCGATTCGTGGGTGGCCGAGGTGCCGGTGCGCCTGCGCGCGCGCCAGATTCGCGAGGCCACCGCCGCCGCCGACCGCGCCGTGGCGCTGGCGCCCGATTCCGCCCAGGCCGCCTACATGCGCGCCACGGTGGCGCACTCGGTCGGCGACCGCGACGGCGCGCTGGCCGGCTACGGCCGCGCGCTGCAGCTGCGGCCGTCGCACACCGAGTCGCTGGTCTCGCGCGGCGGCCTGCTGCTCGACCTGGGCCGCGGCGACGACGCCGCACGCGACATCGCCGAGCTGCGCAAGTCGTCGCCCGACGACCCGCGCGGCGCCTACATGCAGTCGCTGCTGCTCGAACGCAAGGGCGACACCGCCGGCTCCAAGCGCGCGCTGGCCGACGTCACCAACCTGCTCGACCCGCTGCCGCCCGAGTTCCTGCGCTTCCGGCCGCAGCTGCTGATCCTGGGCGGGCTGGCCCACTACGGGCTGGGCCAGCGCGAGAAGGCCAAGCCCTACCTCGAACTGGCGCAGCGCGGCCAGCCCGGCAGCGCGGTGTCGAAGGTGCTGGCGCAGATCTACCTGGGCGAGAAGAACTACGACCGCGCCATCGCCGCGCTCGACGGCTACCTGAAGGCCCACCCCAACGACACGCAGGCGATCCACCTGCTGGCTTCGGCACACATGACGCAGGGCCGCTACGCCCGCGCCACCGCGCTGACGCAGGAAGCACTGCGCCGGCAGGACGACCCCTCGCTGCGCGGCCTGCTCGGCCTCAGCCTCGTCGGCGCCGGCAAGCTGGGCGACGCGCTCACCGCGCTGGAGGCCGCCTACAAGACCGACCCGAGCCAGGTGCAGGTGGCGTCGGCGCTGGTCTCGCTGTACATGCAGGGCGGGCAGTCGGCCAAGGCGGTGCGCGTGGCCGAAGCGCTGGTGAAGGGCAAGCCCGACAACGCCGGCCTGCACAACCTGCTGGGCGCGGCGCGGCTGCGCGCCGCCGACAGCGCCGGCGCCCGCGCCGCCTTCGAGCGCGCCGCGTCGCTGGACGCCGGCTTTGCGGCGCCGCAGGTCAACCTGGCGCGCATGGACCTGGCCGCCAACCAGCTCGACCAGGCGCAGGCCCGACTGGCGGCCGTGCTGGGCCGGGACGACAAGTACGTCGAGGCCCTGATCGAGATGGGCCGCGTGCACGAGCGCCGCAGCCAGACCGCGGAAGCCCAGCGCTGGTACGAGAAGGCCGACGACCACAGCGGCCCCGACAGCATCGCCGCAGCGCAGACGCTGGTGGACTTCCACCTGCGCTACAAGCAGGTGGCGGCGGCCCGCGAAGCCGCCAAGCGCCTGACCAGCCGCGCCCCCGAAGCGTTGCCGGTGCTCATCACGCTGGCGCAGGTGGCGCTGGCCAACGGCGACCCCGCCGCGGCGCGCACGAGCCTGACGCGCGCCGCCAGCGTCGCCAACTACGACACGCCGGTGCTGGTGCAGATCGCGATGCTGCAGGTGCGCGCCGGCCACCTGCCCGGCGCGGCCTACACGCTGGACAAGGCCTTGTCCGAGCGGCCCGACGACCTGCCCGCGCTGGCGCTGCTGGTCGACGTGGAAGGCCGCCAGGGCGAGCTCGACAAGGCCGAGGCGCGTGTGCGGCAGATCCTGGCCAGGCACCCGAAGCTGGCCATCGGCCACGCGCTGACCGGCGACCTGGCGATGCTGCGCAACCAGAAGCCCGCGGCGCTGCAGGCCTACCGCCGCGCGCACCAGATGCAGCCCGGCACCGACAGCCTGCTGCGCATGTTCCGCGTGCAGGCCGAGACCGACCCCGACGGCGCCAACCGCGCCGCACTGCAATGGCTGGCCAGCCGCCCCGGCGACACCGCGGTGCGCCGCGCGCTGGCCGACAACTACGCCCGCACGAACAAGCTGCCCGAGGCACGCAGCGCCTACGAAGCCGTGCTGCGCAGCACGCCGAACGACGGCGAGGTGCTGAACAACCTGGCCCAGGTGATGCTGCTGCAGAAGGACCCCGGCGCCCTGCGCGTGGCCGAAGACGCGATGGCCAAGCGGCCGGGCGTGCCGCACATCATCGGCACCGCCGGCTGGGCGGCGTTCCAGGCCGGCCAGCCCGACCGCGCGCTGCAGCTGCTGCGCGACGCCCGGCTGCGCGACCCCGACAACCCCGAGACCCGCTACTACCTGGGCACGGTGCTGGCCGACCGCGGGCGCAAGTCCGAGGCCCGCGAGGAACTGGAGATCGCAGTGCGCAGCGGCCGCGGCTTCGCCAGCGCGAAGCAGGCGGAACAACTGCTCGAAACCCTGAAGTGAGGGGTCGGAACGCTGTCGCGATTTCTTACACTCGCCGCGAAAAGATCGCTGGAATCCAACGCAACCTGTTGATGCACAACGACTTTCCAGTGATGGCTCGGGGCTTGCTACCTTCCCGGGCAACAACGGTGGCGGCAGCAGCCACCACGACGGATCGAAAGGGAAACCGATGAAGAAGATCGCCAAACGACTGACGCTGGCCCTGGTGGCCGCGGCTGGCATGGGCCTGTCCGGCCTGGCCGCTGCGCAAGGCACCTGGAACCTGTCGACCAGCACCTGCGATCCGTACGGCGCCTCGCCCTACACGGCCGGCTGCACCATCGGTACCGTGACGGCCGGCGTCACCGCCTGGGGCAACACCGGCTCCGGCGGCACGTACGTGCGCGGCGTGCTCAGCGACCAGGGCGCCTCGGGCGTCGGCGCTTCCAGCATCACCGGTGGCACCACGGAGACGACGGGCTACAACCACCACGCCTTCGACAACAGCGGCGGTTCGGCCACCTACGGCGGCACCAACGAAATGGCGCTGCTGCAGTTCTCGTCGGCCGTGAACCTGACGCAGATCGCGCTGGGCTGGTACACCAGCGACGCCGACGTGACGCTGCTGCGCTGGACCGGTGGCTCGGGCCCCGACCTCACCACCACCACGACCACCGGCACCTCGGGCCTGGTGGCCAAGGGTTGGGAACTGGTGAAGAGCTCCGACGTCGATCCCAGCACGACCATGAGCTCGGGTTCGTCGCTGTTCTCCAGCTGGTGGCTGGTCAGCACCTACTTCGGCAGCGACGGCGTCAATGCAGCCGACGGCTCCGGCACGCTGGACAAGGGCAACGACTACTTCAAGCTGCTGTCGTTCACTGCCGGCGTCTGCGCCGGCACGGTGGGCAGCGACGGCAAGTGCGGTGGCGGCAGCACGGGCGTGCCCGAGCCGGCGTCGCTGGCCCTCGTCGGCATGGCCCTTCTGGGCGTGGTGGCCAGCCGCCGCCGCGCACGCCGCGGCTGAGCGCGCCACGGATTCCCGGCCCGGGAGTCCACACGAAGAAGGCCGGCTTCCTGCCGGCCTTTTTTCTTGTCCGCAGGCGTTTCCGGACGGTGCTGTCAGCGCTCCACCGGTGCCAGCGGCGCCTGTTCCGCATCGTCGGGCCCGGGCTCGGCATGTGCCCGGGCCAGCGCCATCCACACCGCGAAGGGCACGCGGGCCGCGCGGCGGGGCGCCGGGCGCAGCACCTCCAGCCCGCCTGCGCCCGCCACCATCACGCCGTAGGCCGCCGGCACCTCGTCGGGCTCGGCGATGCCGGCGCGCAGCACATACCAGCACTGGCTGGACAGCGCCCGGTAGGCCGCGCCCTTGTCGGCATGCCGCAGGTCGCTCAGCAGGTCGGCGCGCCGCACCTTGATCTCGTGCACCGCGGGCTCGGCGTAGTCCTCGACCGTGGTGTGCCGGATCGAGAACACGTCGGGCATGGCCACCGCCCACACCGTGCCGCCGTCGGGGCCGGGCAAGGGCGCGCGCAGGCTCAGGCCGCGCCAGACGACGCGCCCGGCGCGCTGCATCGCGGTGGCCACCTCGGCCACCAACGCCTCGTGCGCGCTGCGTGCGGCGCGGTTCTTCGCCAGCGTGGCGGCCAGCGCCTGGATGCCGGCGTCGGTGACGCGCACGCTCTCGCGCCCGTCGCCGTCGCGCACGCGCTCCAGCAGCCCGGCGGCCAGCAGTTCCACCTCCACCATGTCCTGGCACGGCCAGCCGGCCGAGCGCCAGACCTCGCGCAGCCGGCGCCGGTGGACGGCACCCAGCGCACCTGCCGCGGTCACGGCATCAGTCCGTGACGCGCACACCCTTCCAGAAGGCGATGCGGCCCTTGATCTGCGCCGCGGCCTCCTTCGGGTCGGGGTAGTACCAGGCGGCGTCGGGGTTGGCGTCGCCGTCGACGAACAGCGTGTGGTAGCTCGCCTGCCCCTTCCACGAGCACATGGTCTTGGTGTTGCTGGGCAGCAGATAGGCCGGGTTGACGGCCTCGGGCGGGAAATAGTGGTTGCCTTCCACGACCACCGTGTCGTCGCTCTCGGCCACCACGGTGCCGTTCCAGATCGCCTTCATGCCATGTCCTCCTGGGGGGTTGTGGGGGCCGGCCCGGGCGCGGGCTCCAGCCAGTGCAGCGAAAACCGCCGTGCCGCGTCGGTCCAGACGGCGCCCGGCACGAAGCCCGCGCGCCGCGCCAGCGCCTGGAAGCCTTCGACACTGTATTTGTACGAGTGCTCGGTGTGCAGGCTGTCGCCTTCGTCGAAGTCGAACGGCACGCCGGCCACCTGCACGCGCTGGCGGCGCCGGCTCATCAGGTGCATCTCGATGCGCCGGTGCTGCGGCTGGTAGAAGGCGCTGTGCGCCCACTGTGTGAGGTCGAAGTCGGCGCCGAGCTCGCGGTTGGCGCGCGCCAGCAGGTTCAGGTTGAACGCGGCGGTGACGCCCAGGGCGTCGTTGTAGGCCGCGTGCAGCACGTCGGGGTCCTTGATCAGGTCGACGCCGATCAGCAGCGCGCCCCCGGCCAGCCAGCCGCCGAAGCGGCGCAGCAGCGCCTCGGCCGCAGCGGGCTCGAAGTTGCCGATGGAACTGCCCGGGAAGAAGCCGATGCGGCGGCCCGCCGGCGGGGGCAGCACCAGGTCGGCCGTGAAGTCGGCCGCCAGCGGCAGCACCTCGAGCCCCGGGTGGTCGCGCCGCAGCGCGGCGGCTGCGCGCTGCAGGTGCGCGCCGGAGATGTCCACCGGCACGAAGCGGCGTGGCGTGCGCATCGCCTGCAGCAGCAACCGCACCTTGACGCTGGCGCCGGCACCGAACTCGACGATCTCGGCCCCGGCGCCCATGCGCGCCGCCATCTCGGGCGCGTGCTGGTCCAGCAGCGCCAGCTCGGTGCGCGTGGGGTAGTACTCGGGCAGGGTGCAGATGCGCTCGAACAGCTCCGAGCCGGCCTGGTCGTAGAACCACTTGGGCGCAATGGCACGCGGCCGGGCGCGCAGGCCGGCCAGGAAGTCGTCGGCAAAGGTCGCTGCTGCCGCCATCACAGGTCCCGCGCGAGCCGCAGCCCGCTGAACTGCCAGCGCGCCGCCGGCGGAAAGAAGTTGCGGTAGCTGTGCCGCGCGTGGCCGGCCGGCGTGGCGCTGCTGCTGCCGCGCAGCACGATCTGCCCGACCATGAACTTGCCGTTGTACTCGCCCACCGCGCCGGCCCAGGGCCGGTAGCCCGGATAGGGGTCGTACGACGACCGGGTCCACTGCCAGACCTGGCCGTGGCACTGCGCCGGCGGGTCGGCCGCTGCCGCTGCGGCTTCCCACTCGAACTCGGTCGGCAGCCGGGCACCGGCCCACTCGGCGTAGGCGGCGGCCTCGTAGAAGCTGAGGTGGCGCACAGGCGCGTCGGCCTGCCGCGGCCGCAGGCCGTGCAGCGTGAACTCGGCGCCGCCGTCGCGCCAGTGCAGTGGCGCGGACCAGCCCTGCGCCTGCACCGCGGCCCAGCCGTCCGACAGCCACAGTGCCGCGCGCCGGTAGCCGCCGTCGTCGACGAAGGCCTGGTACTCGGCGTTCGTCACCAGCCGGCGGGCGATGGCGTGCGGCTGCAGACGCACCGCGTGCCGCGGCGTCTCGTTGTCGAAGGCAAATCCGCAGCCGGCGCGGCCGTCGTGGCCCACGGTCGCGTCGCCGCCGGGCCGTTCGATCCAGCCGCCGGGTGCTGCCGGCACCGCCGCTGGCGCGCCCGGCCAGGCCGCCGGCGCCAGCGGGTTCAGCGACAGCAGGTGCAGCACGTCGGTCTGCAGCAGTTCCTGGTGCTGCTGCTCGTGGTGCAGGCCCAGTTCGAGCAGCGGCGCGGCGGCGGCCCAGACGTCGACTGGCGCGTCGGCGATGAAGTGCAGCACGGCGGCATCCACCGCTGCGCGGTAGTCCAGCACCTCCGGCAGCGACGGGCGCGTGAGCAGCCCCCGCGCAGGCCGCGGGTGGCGCGGGCCCAGGGTCTCGTAGTACGAATTGAAGAGCGCGCCGTAGCGCGGGTCGTGCGCACGGTGGCCGGCAGCGTGCGGCTGCAGCACCACGGTCTCGAAGAACCAAGTGGTGTGCGCCAGGTGCCACTTGGTCGGGCTGGCCTCGGGCATGGACTGCGCACACTGGTCTTCCGGTGACAGCGGGCTGGCCAGATCCAACGTGTGAGCACGCACTTGCAGGTAGCGTTCCCGCAGCGCGGCGGGCTGCAGATCGGTGGGAGCGGTCATCGGCAACATCGGTTTGGGTCGCCCCAGGACCAACCGAGCTTACAGACGAAGCGGCTGCGCGTCTTGCACGGGGCCGCTAAGCTGCCGGCCATGGACTCCACCACCACAGCCACCGCCGTGCAGCGGCCCCGCACCGTCGAGCGCCTGGTGCAGGGCCAGGCCACCAGCGACGGTGCCGGCGTCAAGCTGACCCGCGTGCTGACGCAGAACCTGCAGCGCCGGCTCGACCCCTTCCTGATGCTCGACGCCTTCGGCACCGACAACCCGGGCGACTACATCGGCGGTTTCCCCGACCACCCGCACCGCGGCTTCGAGACCGTCACCTACATGCTGCAGGGGCGCATGCGCCACAAGGACAGCGCCGGCAACGAAGGCCTGCTCAGCCCCGGCAGCGTGCAGTGGATGACCGCCGGCCGCGGCGTCATCCACAGCGAGATGCCCGAGCAGCAGGACGGCGCGATGGAAGGTTTCCAGCTGTGGCTGAACCTGCACTCGCGCGACAAGCTCTGCGCGCCCTGGTACCGCGACATCCGCCCCGAGGAAATCCCGGTGCTGGAGCTGCCTGGGGTCACGGCGCGGCTGATCGCCGGCCGCAGCCACGGCGTGGACGGCGCGATGTGGCGCGACACGACCGAGCCGCTGTACCTGGACCTGCACCTCGCCCCCGGCGCACGTTTCGAACAGCCGCTGCCCGAGACGCACAACGCCTTCGTTTACGTCTACCGCGGCGACTTCCTGCTGGCCGGCGACACCGCGGTGCGCCGGCAGCGCATGGCCATCCTGGCCAACACCCCGGGCAGCGACGGCGTGGCGCTCACCGCCGGCCCGCAGGGCGCGCAGGCCATCCTGATCGCCGGCCGGCCGCTGGGCGAGCCGATCGCACAGTACGGGCCATTCGTGATGAACAGCAACGAGGAGATCTTCCAGGCAGTGGAAGACTTCCGCGCCGGGCGCCTGGCCTGAGCGGCCACTGCCGCTGACGGCTCTAACGCGCCAGCGGGATCGGCGTGCCGCGGTCCACCGGCACCGCGGTGACGCTGTTCTGCGGCGAGCCCTCGATCACGCGGTCGGAATAGGTCAGGTAGACCAGCGTGTTGCGCGGCGCATCGACCATGCGCACCACGCGCAGCCGCTTGAACACCAGCGAGATGCGCTCGCTGAACATCTCGTCCTGCTGCTTCAGCGGCTTCGGAAAACTGATCGGCCCGGTCTGGCGGCAGGCGATCGAGGCCTCGGCCTTGTCCTCGGCCAGTCCCAGCCCGCCCTTGATGCCGCCGGTCTTGGCGCGCGACACGTAGCAGGTGACACCGCGCACGCCGGGGTCGTCGTAGGCGTCGACGACGATCTTGTGGTCAGGCCCGATCCACTTGAAGACGGTGTCGACTTCGCCGATGGGTTCGGCGCCCGCGGCGCCAGCCAGCACCAGCAGCCCGCCCAGCAGCGCGGCGCGCATCAGCGGTCCCGCCGCAGAATGCCTACGGGCGGACCGGCCGTCGCCCCCACCACGAACAGCGTGTAGACGGCGTTGGCCACGATGGTCTGGTCGACGGCACTGAACACTGCGACCAGGGCGCCCGGCGTGGTCACCGTCAGCGTGGCCGCCGCGCTGCTGGACTCGACCGTGCCGTCGTAGGCCGAGCCCGTGCCCGGCGTCACGCTGTCGGCCACCGACAGGAAATCGACGCTCAGCGACAGCGCGCCCGGCAGGTCGCCCACCCCGTGCACCAGACGCAGCTTGGCCTTGGTGCTGTCGGCGGGCAGCTGGTTGTCGTCGTCCAGCCACACCACCACCGGCGCCGCGAGCGTGCCGTAGACCATCAGCGTGTGCTCGGCACCTGGGGCCAGCGTCACGGCCGCCGCCGGCACCGCGACGCCGTTGACCGTGACGGCCGGTGTCAGCGTGCCGGCCGGCACCAGCGCATACAGGCTCACCGACGGCGCGCCCGCGGCCGTGGCCAGCGTGGTGCCGCCGACGCTGGCGCCCACCGTGCCGCCGGCCGGCAGGGCAGCAGCCAGGCGCACGCGCGCCTGCGTCGTGTCCAGCCGCGTGATGCCGCCGCGGTCGGCCAGCAGCAGCGCATTCACGAGCACGCCGCCTGCCGACGGCGTCAGCACCAGGGTCAGCACACCCCGGCTGGGCAGCACCACGCCCGACAGGTCGAGCCGCACGTCGGTCTTGCTGCCGGCAGCCGTGACACGCAGGCGGCGCGTGCCGGCGTTCACCGTCAACGCGCCGTTCAGCGTGCCCACTGCGGCGCCCGACTGCACGGGCACGGTGCCGGCCAGCGTGTCGTCGGTGCCGGTGAGGTAGACGTCCAGGCTGCCCGCGTCAGGCGCGGCGTTCAGCACGCGCAGCACGGTCTTGCCGCTGTCGGGCTCGCTGGCGTTGTCGTCCAGCAGCAGGGTTCTCAGCGCGCCCTCGCGGCCGTAGGCGAGCACGGTGAAGTAGGCGTCGGTGCGCACCGACGGCGTGAAGCTGACGAGCGCGGTGTCGGACCCGGTGCGGCGCAGCTCGCCGTCGTTGTCGTCGGGGTCGACCTCGACGTAAGCCGCACCCTGGCCGTAGGTCGTGGCGCCGGCGCGCAGCGCGCCGTCCAGCACCAGGTCCAGCGCGTCGTAGGCCAGGCTGGCATTCACGAAACGCAACTGCGCCTTGGTGCGGTCGAGCCCGCCGCCGCAGGCGGTGAGCAGGCCCGCGGCGGCCATGCCGAGCAGCAGGCCGCGGCGGCCGTTCCCCTTGAAATCTTCCATCGTCATCGTCTCCCAGGCGCGCCGGTGGCCGGCGGCGACCCCGCGATGATGACGCAGCCGGGTTGCGCTCCCGCGCACGCGGCGTGTCGGGATGTGAAGCGCAGCCCGCGGGCGGGCAGGCTCAGGCGTGCTGCTGGGCGGCGGCGCGGGCCAGCTGGCCGGCAGGGGCTTCGCTGGTGGCCAGGCTCTGGATGCCGGCCAGCATCAGCAGCGTGAAGAAGGCGGCCGAGGCCACGGCGTAGAGGCGGGGAGCGATGCGGGTGGTCATGATGCTGTCCTTGCGTGTGCGGTGGCGGGTGCTGTGTGCAGGCCTGTCGATGCCTTGCACTTTAGGCAGCCGACCCCGGCGCCGCGAGCCACTTGCGACAGCCGGCAGGCAGCACGGGACGAAGCGCAGCCCGTGCCGACGGGCTGTCAGGCCGCCAGCGCCGCGGGCTGGGCGCGCCAGCCGTTCAGGTGCAGCGCCAGCCAGTCGCCCAGCGGCAGCGCGTGCGCCACGCCATCGGCGCACGCGTGTTCGGTGACGAGCAGGCCACGCTGCAGGTCGTGGCTGGAGTCGAACCAGCCGCAGGCGGGCGGCAGGTCGTCGTGCGCCGGAGCGGCGGCAACGGCAGGGGCGCAGTGCAGGTGGCGGGGGCGCGTGGACATGCTGGACCTTCGAGGGTGGCGGTGACAGGCCGTCATGCTCGGCGCCCTGCCCGCCCCGCACCATCGCCCCGACGTCGGACCGCCGGGGGGTGGTGCCCACCCCCCACCCGCGCGGGGGTCAGCCGAACGGCCGCACGCCGAACAGCGCGCCGTGGGCCCACATCGCGAACACGCCGTAGGCCACCACGCCGGCGACCACGGTGGTCAGCGTGCCGGCCAGCGTGCCCGGCGCGTAGACGGCGCCGGCCGCCCGGTCGCGCCGGCGCGCGGCGCGGAAGTCCAGCACGGCCCAGACCAGGAAGCTGCCGAACAGCAGCACGTCGGCCAGCGTGTGGTTGGCCAACAGGTGCGCCAGCGCCCACACCTTCACGCCCAGCACCATCGGGTGGTGCACGCGGGCGCGGATGCCGTTCTTCGGCACGTAGGCCGCGGCCAGCAGCACGAACGACGGCAGCATCAGCAGCGCCGCCAGGTGGCGCATGCCGGTGATCGGGGTCCACAGCGCCACCGGCTCCAGCCGCGCCTGCCCGTAGCCCCACACCAGCAGCACGAAGCCCGCCAGCGACAGCAGCGAGTAGACGCCCTTGTAGGCGTTCTCGCCCAGGCGCGCGCGCACGCCGGTGCGCCAGTCCTCGGCGACGATGCGCACCGAGTGCACGCCCAGGAACACGAGCAGGCCGAGGATCAAGGCAGTCATGGCAGCAGGTCAGAAATGGCGAGACGTTCATTGTGGCCGCTGCCGCTATGCTGCCGCGCCATGCCAGAACCCAAGTCCCCCCGCCTGCACTGGGAAGACTTCCCCGTCGGCCACGTGCGCGAATTCGGCGGCACCACCGTCAGCCGCGAGGCCGTGCTGGCGTTTGCGCAGGCCTTCGATCCGCAGCCGTTCCATCTGGACGACGCCGCCGCCGACGCCTCGCTGTTCGGCGGCCTGTCGGCCAGCGGCTGGCACACCTGCGCGATGACGATGCGCATGATGTGCGACGCCTATCTGCTCGACAGCGCCAGCCTGGGCTCGCCCGGCATCGACAGCCTGCGCTGGCTCAAGCCGGTGCGCCCGGGCGACACGCTGCGCGTGCGCATGGAAGTGCTGGAAGCCCGTCCGATGGCCAGCAAGCCGCACGTGGGCCTGGTGCGCTGCGCCTGGACGGTGCTGAACCAGCACGGCACCGCGGTGCTGACGATGGAAGGCTGGGGCATGTTCCGCCGCCGCCAGGGCACCGCCGACCCCGCCTGAAGGCACCTGGACCCCTTCTGCGTGCGCCGATCCCCGCCGGCCCGTGGGGCCACCCAGGGCGCTGCAGCCGGACAGCGATGTCGGCGAAAATCCCGCGCCATCCGTTGACCCGCCTGTCCGTTTCACCTCAGGAACCCGACACCATGACCTTCCCGCTGCGCTCCATCCTCGCCCGCGTGGCCGCCCTGGGCCTGGCCTTCGCCGCCGGCGGCGCCGCCGCCCAGGCCGCCGAGCCCAAGGTGCTGAACATCTACAACTGGTCGGACTACATCGCCGAAGACACCATCCGGAATTTCGAGAAAGAGACCGGCATCAAGGTCCGCTACGACAACTTCGACAACAACGAGATCCTGCACGCCAAGCTGGTGGCCGGGAAGACCGGCTACGACATCGTCGTGCCGGGCGCGCACTTCGCGAAGATGCAGATCGAGGGCGGCCTGCTGCAGAAGCTCGACCGCAGCCTGCTGCCGAACTGGAAGAACCTCGACCCCGCGCTGCTGGAGCAGATGGCCGCCACCGACCCCGGCAACCAGCACCTGGTGAACTGGCTCTGGGGCTACGTCACCGTAGGCATCAACACCGCCAAGGTGAAGGCGGCGCTGGGTGCCACGCCGCTGCCGGCCAACCCCTGGGACCTGGTCTTCAAGCCCGAATACAACAGCAAGCTCAAGAGCTGCGGCGTCAGCATGCTCGACAGCGCCAGCGAAGTGATGCCGGTGGCCATGATTTACGCCGGCAAGCCCGGTTTCAGCAAGGTCGCCAAGGACTACGACGCCGCGCGCGACGTGCTGAAGGCCGCGCGCCCGGGCATCACGCGCTTCTCGTCGTCGGAGTACATCAACGACCTCGCCAACGGCGCGCTGTGCGTCGTGATGGGCTACTCGGGCGACATCAACATCGCGCGCCAGCGCGCCATCGACAACAAGACCGGCCAGGACATCCAGGCGCTGGTGCCGCCGGCCGGCGCGACGCTGTTCTACGACTCGATGGCGATCCCCAAGGACGCCAAGCACGTGAAGAACGCGCACGCCTTCATCAACTACATCATGCGCCCCGAGGTCCACGCGAGCCTGACCAACAAGGTCTTCTACGCCAACCCCAACCTGGCGTCCAAGCCCTTCGTGAGGAAGGAAGTGGCGAACAACCCGACCATCTTCCTGTCGGCCGCCGACATGAAGAAGCTGACGCCGCCCGACGCCGTGCCGCAGGACATCCGCCGCGTGCAGACGCGCATCTTCACCGGCTTCAAGGCAGGCGCGAAGTAGCCACGGTGGCGGACCGATAATCCGCCACCCCCAGCCCACCCTGCCGAGCCCGCCGTGACCCTGAAGCGCCTGATCCTTGCCCTCGCCGTGCTCGTCGCGCTGGCGGCGCTGTACTTCTGGGCGGCCCTGAGCTGGAGCTACTCCAGCGGCGAGCGCGCCGGCTGGGTGCAGAAGCTCTCGCACAAGGGCTGGCTGTGCAAGACCTGGGAAGGCGAACTGGCGCTGGTGTCGCTGCCGGGCTCGACACCGGAGAAGTTCCTCTTCACCGTGCACGACGACGGCGTGGCCGAGCAGATCACGCGCGTGATGGGCAAGCGTGTCAGCCTGCACTACGAAGAGAAGGTGGGCCTGCCCACCTCGTGTTTCGGCGAGACGCGCCACTACGTCACGCGCGTGCTGGTCAGCGACGAGGTGCCGATCGCCACCGGCGTGGTCGCGCCGCAGGCCGGCGCCGGCTCGGCGCCGAGCACGGTGGTGACGCCGACGCCGGCACCGGCCTCCGCCGCGTCGCGGTGAACACCGCTTCGCCGGTCGAGCGTTTCTTCGCACGGCTGCAGGACAGCCTGGACCAGGGCAGCTTCGTCAAGCTGGTGCTGGCCAAGCCGCGTGGCGGCGAACCCGGGCTCGAACGCCTGACGGTGCGGCGCATCGTGCTGCGCGGCGCGCCGGCGCTCAGCTTCGTGGCCCGCCACGCCACACGCGACCTCACCAGCAACCACGCCGATGCCGATGCGCTGGCGCAGCTGCGCACGCTGGTGGGCAGCCCGTTCCGCAACGCCCACCTCCTGACGCAGCGCGAGGAAACCCAGCTCTCGTTCACGAAGAAGGGCGACGCGGCGCTGAAGACCACGGCCCTCGCGCAGGCCGACACCGCACCCGCCGCTGCGGCCGCGGTGCAGCCGCACGACCGCGAGAAGCACCGCCTTCTGGCGCTGGACCGCCCCTTCCTCGCCGCCCTGGGCGTCACCACGCCGCAGCACCAGCTGGTGCCGGCGATGGCGCGCAAGTGGAAGCAGATCAACCGCTTCGTCGAGGTCTTCGCGCACGCGCTCGACAGCGCGCCGCTGGCGGAGGCAAAGGCCCTGCACGTGGTGGACTTCGGCTCCGGCAAGGGCTACCTCACCTTCGCCGTGCACGACTGGCTGCGCCAGGTGCGTGGCGTGGACGCGCAGGTCACCGGCGTCGAGCTGCGGCCCGACATGGTGGCGCTGTGCAACGACGCCATCGCGCGGCTGGGCCTGCAGGGCCTGCACATCGAGCAGGGCGACGTGCGCAGCTACACGCCGGCGCGGCTGGACGTGGTGATCGCGCTGCACGCCTGCGACACAGCCACCGACCACGCCATCCACCTCGGGCTGCGCGCGGGCGCCGAAATCATCATCTGCAGCCCCTGCTGCCACAAGGAACTGCGGCCGCAGCTGCTGAGCCCGCACCCGATCGCGCCCATCCTGCAGCACGGCGTGCACCAGGCGCAGCAGGCCGAGATGCTGACCGACGGCCTGCGCGCGCTGCTGCTGGAAGCCCAGGGCTACGACACGCAGGTGTTCGAGTTCGTGTCGCTGGAGCACACCAACAAGAACAAGATGATCCTGGCCGTGAAGCGCCGCCAGCCGAAGCCGGCGGCGCCGGTGCTGGCGCAGATCGCCGCCATCAAGGCCTTCTACGGCATCCGCGAACAGCGGCTGGAACGCCTGCTCGCGCCCACGGCCGCCACCGCCACGCCCGGGCAAGCCAGCAGCGCCTGACCCAGCGCTGCGTGGTTCAATCGGCGCCATGGAACCGCGCAGCCCGTCGGTCTCGCCGCTGTACCTGCTGGAGCGGTTCGAGGCCGGCATCGTCCACCTGAACACGCAGCGCCACGTGGTCGCGATGAACGACTTCGCGCGCCGCGTGCTGCCGGTCGAGCAGATGCTGCCCTTCGACCGCATGGTGCTCAGCTTCCACCCGGAACGCTCGCAGCCCAAGGTGGAATTCCTGCTCGACCAGGCCGCGAAGTGCCCGGTGGCCAACCCGCCGCCGATGACGATGATCATCAACATCCCCGAGCGGGTGCTGCTGATCAAGGTGACGCGCCTGTCCGACGCGCAGCTGCAGCCGGCCGGCTACACGCTGGTGTTCTACGACATCACCGAGCTGGTGGCGCAGCCCGACGCCGCGGCACCTGCGGGCGCGCCGGCGCGGACCGACAACCGGCGGCGGCTGCTGAAGATCCCCACGGTCTCCGACCAGCGCATCGTGCTGCTCGACGTGGCCGAGGTGCTGGCGATCCAGAGCGACGGCCACTACACGCACGTGCGAACGGCCGGCGGCACGCAGAGCTGCAACCTCAACATCGGCGACCTGGAAACCCGGCTCGACCCCGAGCGGTTCCTGCGCGTGCACCGCAGCCACATCGTCAACCTGGACGCGGTGACGCAGATCCTGCGCGACGACGGCCGCATGGCGCTGCAGCTGGGCCCGGAGCTGCAGGTGCCGGTCTCGCGCACCAGCACAGCGGCGGTGCTGGCGCGGCTGGGCGTGAACGCCTGAGGCGGCCGGGCGTCCGCGCCTGAGGGTTTGTCCGGCCCCCGGGTTTTCCTGGGGCGCGCCGCACTTGCCAAACCCGGAACCGCCATTCGTGCGGCGCTGACGCCCGTTCGTGCGGCGCGCGCCTCGTTTGGCGCGCCGTGCAGCGCTTACCTGTCCAGATCGGAAGGACATTGGCGCCGCCGAAGAATGGGCGGTTCCACCCGAGGCCCCTTCCGAGGAGACGCGATGATCCCACCCGCCTTCGACTACCACGCACCCAAGACCGTGGGCGAAGCACTCGGCCTGCTCGGCACGCTGGGCAGTGACGCCAAGCTGCTGGCCGGCGGCCACAGCCTGCTGCCGATGATGAAACTGCGCTTCGCGCAGCCCGCGCACCTGATCGACCTGAACCGCATCCCCGAGCTGCGCGGCATCTGCCTGGATGACACGGGAAGCGGCGACGAGGTCGTCATCGGCGCGATGACGGTGGAAAACGAGCTCATCGCCAGCCCGCTGCTGCAGGCGAAGCTGCCGCTGCTGAGCGAAGCCGCCAAGCTGATCGCCGACCCGCAGGTGCGCAACCGCGGCACCATCGGCGGCGACATCGCGCACGGCGACCCGGCCAACGACCACCCGGCGCTCAGCATCGCCATCGGCGCCACGTTCACGCTGCGAGGCCCCGGCGGCACGCGGCAGGTGGCGGCGGAAGACTTCTTCCAGGGCACCTACCTCACGGCGCTGGCCGACGACGAGATCCTGGTCGCGATCCGCGCCCCGGCCTTCGCCGCCGGCACCGGCTGGGCCTACGAAAAGCTCAAGCGCAAGACGGGCGACTGGGCCACGGCAGGTGCCGCCGTCGTGCTGCGCCTGAACGCGGGCACGGTCAGCCACGTGCGCATCGCGCTGACCAACGTGGCGCCCGCCGCGCTGCGCGCAGTGGCCGCCGAACAGGCGCTGCTGGGCCAGCCGCTGAACGACACCGCGATCCGCGCCGCCGCCGACGCCGCGATGGCCGCCTGCGACCCCGCCGCCGACCTGCGCGGCGACGTCGAATACAAGACTGCGATGGCCGGGCAGATGGTCCAGCGCGCGATCCGGGCCGCCGCGGCCCGTGCCCATTGAGGAGACACACCCCATGGCGAAGAAACTCATCAGCGTGCAGGTCAACGGCCGCACCCACGAGAAGGCGGTCGAGCCGCGCACCCTGCTCGTGCACTTCCTGCGCGAAGAGCTGCAGCTCACCGGCGCGCACATCGGCTGCGAGACCAGCCACTGCGGCGCCTGCACGGTCGACGTCGACGGCCAGAGCGTCAAGAGCTGCACCCACCTGGCGGTGCAGTGCGATGGCGGCGCAGTCATGACGGTGGAAGGCCTGGCCCAGGCCGGCGTGCTGCACGCGGTGCAGGAAGGCTTCTACAAGGAACACGGCCTGCAGTGCGGCTTCTGCACGCCCGGCATGCTGATGCGCGCCTACCGCTTCCTGCAGGAGAACCCGAACCCGAGCGAAGCCGAGATCCGCGCCGGCATGGCCGGCAACCTGTGCCGCTGCACGGGCTACCAGAACATCGTCAAGGCCGTGCAGTACGCCGCCGCGAAGCTGCAGCAAGACCAGAAGGTGACCGCATGAACGCGCCCGACAAGAACGCCCGCGAAGCCGCCCTGCAGGGCCTGGGCGACAGCCGGCTGCGCAAGGAAGACGCCCGCTTCATCCAGGGCAAGGGCAACTATGTCGACGACATCAAGATGCCCGGCATGCTGCACATGGACATCGTGCGCAGCCCCTACGCGCACGCGCGCATCAAGTCCATCGACAAGAGCGAGGCGCTCAAGGTGCCGGGCGTCATCGCCGTGCTCACCGCCGACGACCTGAAGCCGCTGAAGCTGCACTGGATGCCCACGCTGGCCGGCGACGTGGCCGCCGTGCTGGCCGACGAGAAGGTGCACTTCCAGATGCAGGAAGTGGCGGTGGTGATCGCCGAGGACCGCTACGCCGCGGCCGACGGCGTCGAGGCCGTGCAGGTGGACTACGAAGAGCTGCCGGTCGTCATCGACCCCTACGAGGCGCTGAAGCCCGATGCGCCGGTGCTGCGCGAGGACCTCGCCGGCAAGACCAGCGGCGCACACGGCCCGCGCGAGCACCACAACCACATCTTCACGTGGGACGCGGGCGACAAGGCCGCGGCCGATGCCGCCTTCGCCGCCGCGCCGGTGGTGGTGAAGGAGCACATCTTCTACCCGCGTGTGCACCCCTGCCCGCTGGAGACCTGCGGCTGCGTCGCCAGCTTCGACCCGATCCGCGGCGACCTCACCACCTACATCACCAGCCAGGCACCGCACGTGGTGCGCACGGTGGTCAGCCTGCTGTCGGGCATCCCCGAGAGCAAGGTGCGCATCGTCAGCCCCGACATCGGCGGCGGCTTCGGCAACAAGGTCGGCATCTACCCCGGCTACGTCTGCGCCATCGTCTCGAGCATCGTGCTCGGCAAGCCGGTGAAGTGGGTGGAAGACCGCATCGAGAACATCAGCTCCACGGCCTTTGCGCGGGATTACCACATGGACGGCGAGATCGCCGCCACCGCCGACGGCAAGATCACCGGCCTGCGCGTGAACGTGGTCGCCGACCACGGCGCGTTCGACGCCTGCGCCGACCCCACCAAGTTCCCGGCCGGGCTGTTCCACATCTGCTCTGGGTCCTACGACATCCCCGCCGCGCACGCCAGCGTCAAGGGCGTGTACACGAACAAGGCGCCCGGCGGCGTGGCCTACCGCTGCAGCTTCCGCGTCACCGAAGCCGTCTACCTGATCGAGCGCATGGTGGACATCCTGGCGCAGAAGCTGGGCATGGACAAGGCCGAGATCCGCGCCAAGAACTTCATCCGCAAGGAGCAGTTCCCGTACACCAGCGCCTTCGGCTTCGAGTACGACAGCGGCGACTACCACACCGCGCTGCAGAAGGTGCTCGATGCCGTGGACTACAAGGCGCTGCGCGCCGAGCAGGCCGCCAAGCGCGCCGACCCGAACTGCCCCACGCTGATGGGCATCGGCCTCGTCACCTTCACCGAGGTGGTGGGCGCCGGCCCCAGCAAGATGTGCGACATCCTGGGCGTGGGCATGTTCGACAGCTGCGAGATCCGCGTGCACCCCACCGGCAGCGCGATCGCGCGCATGGGCACCATCACGCAGGGCCAGGGCCACCAGACCACCTACGCGCAGATCATCGCCACCGAACTGGGCATCCCGAGCGAGGTGATCCAGGTCGAGGAAGGCGACACCTCCACCGCGCCGTACGGTCTGGGCACCTACGGCAGCCGCAGCACGCCGGTGGCGGGTGCGGCCATCGCACTGGCCGCGCGCAAGATCCACGCGAAGGCGAAGAAGATCGCCGCGCACCTGCTGGAGGTGGGCGAGAACGATCTCGACTGGGAGATCGACCGCTTCAACGTCAAGGGCGACCCGTCGCGTCACAAGACGATGAAGGACATCTGCTGGGCCGCCTACAACAACGTGCCCGCCGGCATGGAGATGGGCCTGGAGGCGGTGCACTACTACGACCCGCCGAACTTCACCTACCCGTTCGGCATCTACCTCGCGGTGGTGGACATCGACCGCGCCACCGGCGAGACCAAGGTGCGCCGCTTCTACGCGCTGGACGACTGCGGCACGCGCATCAACCCGATGATCATCGAGGGCCAGATCCACGGCGGCCTGACCGAGGGCTTCGCGGTGGCCATGGGCCAGCAGATGCCGTTCGACGCGCAGGGCAACCTGCAGGGCAACACGCTGATGGACTACTTCCTGCCCACCTTCATGGAAACACCGCACTGGGAGACCGACCACACGGTCACGCCCAGCCCGCACCACCCGCTGGGCGCCAAGGGCGTGGCCGAGTCGCCGCACGTGGGCTCCATCCCCACCTTCACGTCGGCGGTGGTCGACGCGTTTGCGCACCTGGGCGTCGTCAACATGACCATGCCGCACAGCGCGTACCGCGTCTGGCAGCAGCTGAAGGCCAGCGGCGTGGCGCTGTAGCACGGCGGAACAGCGCCGCCCCGGCTGCACGCGCTGCATCCGGGGCGGCATGCAGCGCGGACAATCCGGCGCATCCCGCCCCCCACCAGAAAGACGCCCCCATGGAAGTCAAACTCGACAAGCGTTACCCCGTGCAGGCCAGTGCCGACCAGGCCTGGGCCGTGCTCAGCGACATCCGCGCCACCGCCGGCTGCATGCCCGGTGCCGCCATCACCGAACAGCTCGACGACACACACTTCAAGGGCACCGTGAAGAGCAAGGTCGGCCCCGCGGTGATGACCTTCGGCGGCGACATCGAGATCCTCGCGCTCGACGCCGCGACCAAGGCGATGACGATGCTGGGCAAGGGCGCCGACAAGGCCGGCTCGTCGGCCTCGATGAACCTGGCCGCGCACGTGGAGCCTGGCGAGACCCCTGGCAGCTGCGTGCTGGTGGGCGTGGCCACCATCGTCGTCAGCGGCAAGCTGGCGCAGTTCGGCAGCCGGCTGCTGGTGCCGGTGTCCGATGCCATGCTGGCGCAGTTCGCCAACAACTTCAACGCCGCGGCTGCGGCCGTGCCGGTGGCCGCGGCGCCTGCCGAGGCCGCTGCCCCGGCGGCTGACGGCACGCCTGCACCGGCTCCCGCACCTGCACCCGCCCCTGCCGCCCCCATCGCGCCGCAGCCCGTGAAGGAGCTGAACGCGCTGGCGCTGATGTGGACCGTCTTCAAGAGCTGGCTCGCCGGCCTCTTCGGCAAGAAACACTGAAATGGCCGACCAGGGCCTGCGGGAGCAACTCCACCGCGCCGGCTACATCGCCGACGAGGCCCTGGCGACCACGCTCTGGCTCGCCGGCGAGCTGCAGCGGCCGCTGCTGCTGGAAGGCGATGCGGGCGTCGGCAAGACCGCACTCGCGCTGGCCCTGGCGCAGGCCGGCGGCCGGCGCCTCGTGCGCCTGCAGTGCCACGAAGGGCTGGACCTCGCGCAGGCCGCCTACGAGTGGAACTACGGCCGCCAGCTGCTGGCGATCCGCCTGCACGAGACCCAGGGCGACAAGGTCGTCGAGCGCGACCTGTTCGCACGCGAGTACCTGCTCGAACGCCCGCTGCTGCAGGCCATCGCCAGCGAAACGCCGGTCGTGCTGCTGATCGACGAGATCGACCGCGCCGACGAAGCCTTCGAGGCCTTCCTGCTGGAAGTGCTGGCCGACTACCAGATCACCGTGCCCGAGCTCGGCACGCTCAGCGCACGCCACGTGCCGCAGGTGCTGCTGACCAGCAACGGCACGCGCGAGCTCAGCGACGCGCTGCGCCGCCGCTGCCTGTACCACTGGCTCGACTACCCGACGCTGGCGCGCGAGATCGCCATCGTGCGCAGCACGCTGCCGCAGGCCGAGAGCGCGCTGGTCGAGCAGTCGGTCGCCTTCGTGCAGCGCCTGCGGCGCGAGGACCTGGGCAAGATCCCCGGCGTCGCCGAGACGCTGGACTGGGTGCGCGCGCTGCACCGGCTGTCGTTCAAGGCCCTGCCCGACGATCCGCACGCGCTGCTGGCCACGCTGGGCTGCCTGCTGAAGACCCGCGAAGACCGCTTCCAGGTCGGTTCGGAGCGCGTGCAGCAGCTGATCGAAGGCCGCCGCGCCGGCGTCGCAGAAAAGGCATGACATGCAGGCAGAACCGCTGCACGCCATCGCCGGCTTCGCTGCACTGCTGCGCGAGCACGGGCTGCAGGTCGGCATCGCCGAGCAGCAGGCGATGGTGCGCGCGGCGCTGGCGATCCGCATCGAACGCGCGCGGCAGCTCGACCCCGCCTGGCGTGCCATCGCCTGCCACGACGCACGCGACTGGCAGCGCTGGCCCGAGCTGTTCGAACGCTACTGGCACCCCGAGCGGCTGAAGGGCAGCGTGCGCACCAGCGGCCAGACGCGGCCGCGGCGCGACCTGCGGCAACTGGTGCAGGACCTGCACGAGACCCTGGACCGCCCCGGCAGCGCCAGCCGTGGCCTCAGCGACACCGCGCTGGATGCGGTGGACGGCGAGGCCGGCGCGCCGCCGCGCGCGCAGGGCGGCGCCAGCCGCACCGACCCGCTGCACGACCGCGCCCTGTCGGAGTGGCTGCCGCAAGACCTGACCCTGCTGCAGCAGCTGGCAGAGCGCATCGCGCAGCGCCTGCGCCGCCGCCTCACGCGCCGCTGGCACGACGACCCGCGCGGCGCCCGGCTCGACGTGCGGCGCACGCTGCGCGCCAGCCTGAAGACCGGCGGCGTGCCGGTGCAGCCGGCCTGGCGCCGCGCGCGGCGCGAACAGCCGAAGGTCTTCATCCTGGTCGACGTCAGCCGCTCGATGGAAACACACGCGCAGCTGTTCCTGCGCATCGCACGCGCCTGCGTCGGCGCGCTGCAGGCGCGTGTGTTCGTCTTCCACACCCGGCTGGCCGAGGTGACGCCGCTGCTGCAGCGCCGGGCTGGAGATAGCGCCAACGTGCAGGAGAAGGTCAACGCGGTGACGGCCGGCTTCGGCGGCGGCACGCGCATCGCGACCAGCCTGAACGACTTCCACCGCGTGCACGCACGCGCCCAGCTCGGCCGCGGCGCGCGTGTGTGGGTGCTGTCCGACGGCTTCGACGCCGACGAGCCGCACCGCCTGGCCGAGGAGCTGCGCGCGGTGCGCGGCCGCGGCGCGCGCATCACCTGGTTCCACCCCGGCGAACACGCGCCGGCTTCGCAGGCGATGCAGGCCTGCACGCCGCTGATCGACCGGTTCATCCGCCTGCACCGCCTGCGCGACCTCGCCGCGGCGGCCGAGGTCCTGCAATGAAGGAGTGCCCCGCCATGTCGACGCTCGATGTCCTCTCCGCCGCCACGCGGCTGCAGCAGCAGGACCAGCCCTACGCGCTGGTCAGCGTGCTGCGCGTGCAGGCACCGGCTTCGGCCAAGCCCGGCGACAAGGCCGTCGTCACCGCCGACGGCATCGTGCACGGCTGGATCGGCGGCGGCTGCGCACAGCCCGCGGTGCTGCGCACGGTGAAGAACGCGCTCGCCGACGGCGTGGCGCGCGTGATCCGCATCGCGCCGGCCGAAGCCGGCGGCATGCGCGAGCTCGACGACGTGCTCGAGTTCGGCATGGCCTGCCACTCGGGCGGCACGCTGGAGCTCTTCGTCGACCCGATGCTGCCGCGTGCGCGGCTCACCATCGTCGGCGACTCGCCGCTGGCTGCCGCACTCGCCGGCCTGGCCCCGCGTGTGGGCCTGCCGGTGACGGTGGTGGCGCACGGCGCCGACGCGGCACGTTTCCCCGACGCGGTGCGCGTGATTGCCAGCGACGAGGCGGCCGACGTGGCGCCGGCCGTCGGCCCCGGCAGCTTCGTCGTGGTGGCCACGCAGGGCCGGCGCGACCTGCAGGGCCTGCGCGCGGCGCTGGCGCTGGGCGCGCGGCAGGTGTTCTTCGTCGCCAGCGCGCGCAAGGCGCAGGTGCTGAAGGCGCAGCTGGTGGCTGCTGGCTGCGACGCCGCGGCGGTGGACGCCATCGTGGCACCCGCCGGCCAGGCCATCGGCGCGCAGACGCCGGAGGAGATCGCGCTGTCGGTGCTGGCGGCCGTGGTGGCCGCGCGGCGCGCAGCCACGGCCCCGGCGGCGGTCCCTGCAGCGCCGGCGCCGGTCGAGAAGCCGGTCATCGCCCCCCTGCCCGAGATGCCCGTCATCAAAGGCAGCTGCTGCGGCGGCACCTGACATGGGCTGCATCCTCAAAGGCGGCGGCGGCCTCTACAGCCGCGTGGTGGTCGGCGCCGTGCTGCTGGCCGCGGGCGCGGGCTCGCGCATCGGCCACAAGCCCAAGAGCCTGCTCGAACTGGGCGGCGTGCCGCTGATCCGCCGCCAGCTCATCGCGCTGTCGGGCGCGGGCGTCGACGAGGTCGTGGTCGTGCTCGGCCACCATGCCGAGCAGATCGAACCCGTGGTGCAGACCTTCCCGGTCACCGTGGTGCACAACCCGCAGCCCGACGACGGCCAGGTCAGCTCGCAGCGCATCGGCCTGGCGGCGCTGGGCGGCAAGCTCGACGCGGTGATCGTCGCGCTGGCCGACCAGCCGCTGCTCAACGCGCAGGACATCACGGCGCTGATCGGCGCGTTCAAGAAGCGGCCCGAGGGCACGCAGGTCGTCTATCCGCAGGTGCACGGCGAACGCGGCAACCCGGTGGTCTTCACGAACGAGGTGCGCGAGCAGATCCTCGCCGGAGCCGCCAACGTCGGCTGCCGGCAGTGGCAGGCCGCGCACGCCGACGCGGTGGCGCCGTTCGTCACCGACAACCACCGCTACAAGGTCGACATCGACACGCCCGAGGACCTGGAGCGCTTCGCACGCGACACCGGCCACGTGCTGCGCTGGCCCGCCGGCGTGCACGCCTGAGCCCGCCCGCCGTGTCGCTGCAGCCCGGCTTCCACACGCTGTGGCCCACGCCGCTGGCGGTGCGCCAGCATGGCGACGCGGACGCGCTGAACGCGCTGCTGGTGCGTGTGTTCGGCGCGCTGCGCGTGACGCAGAGCCACGCCCGCGGTGCCGCGCCCGGCGCCTTCTTCGCCAGCGACGACGACCTGCTGCAGCGCGTGCAGCTGCCCGAGTGGCAGGGCTTCGTGCGCTTCATCGTCGAACGCCTGCGCGACACCGTGCAGCAGGCCAACGCAGCGGCCTGGCCGGCGCACGCGCTGCAGCTGCAGGTGCACATCGCGGGCATGTGGTTCCAGGTCAGCAACGGCGGCGCCTTCCACGACGTGCACACGCACGGCAACTGCTCGTGGTCGGGCGTGTACTGCGTGCAGGTCGATGCCGAGGCCGAACGCACGGCACACCCGGTCTACGGCGCGGCCAACGGCGTCACGCGCTTCTACGGCCCGCCGTTCGCGCAGCTGGGCGGCGCGCACGTGGACATGGGCAACGCCTACCTGCAGCCGCCGCACGTGGACGTGGCGCCGGTGCCGGGGCAGCTGGTGCTGTTCCCGTCGTGGCTGCCGCACCAGGCGCTGCCGTACCAGGGCACGCTGGACCGCATCATCGTGTCGTTCAACGCCAGCATCCACGCGGCGCAAGGCGGCGACCGGCTGCACGGCTACAGCGCGGCCTGACAATCGGCGCCATGCCCAGCAGTTCCATCACCGTCGTGCACAACCCGGCCGCCTCGCGTTTCGAAGCCACCATCGGCGGCGGCCTGGGCGTGTGCGCCTACCGCCTGGACGGCAGCGTGCTGCTGCTCACGCACACCGAGGTGCCGCCGCAATCACAGGGCCAGGGCCACGCCGCGGCGCTGGTGCAGGCCACGCTGGACTGGGCGCGCAGCCAGGGCCACCACGTGCGGCCGCTGTGCAGCTACGTCGCGGCCTACATGCGCCGCCACCCCGAGACGCTGGACCTGCTGCAGCGCTGAGCCCCATGTCAGCCGCCGTGCCAGCCGCCGCGCCCCTGCTGCTGCCCGGGCTGCTCGACGGCCGCACCGCGGCGCACTGGCTTCGTCAACTGCACGCGCAGCCCGGCGGCTCGCTGCCGCTGGCCACGGCGCTGGACTTCGACGCCGTGCTGCAGGCGCTGCGACCGCTGCTGCCGCACCTCACGGCGCGGCTGGGCCCGGCGCCGCAGCTGGTGGTGAGCCAGTGCTGGGTGCGGCGCGCGCTGCCGCCGCACGGCTGGCACCAGGACGGCGCGCTGCACCACGACTTCCTGGCCGCGCCTGCGGCTGCCCTGCCGGAACCGCTGCCCATGTGGACGGCCTGGGTCGCGCTCACGCCCTGCGGCACCGACGCGCCCAGCCTGGCCTGGGTGCCCACGCCACAGCCGGCGCTGCTGCCGGTGGCTGCGCTGACCGACGCCACGGTGCGTGCGCGCCACGCGCGCATCGAGCACGCCGTGCTGGCCCCCGGCGACGCGCTGCTGTTCGACGGCAGTCTGCTGCACGCCACGCACCACACACCGCAGATGCGCGGCGCGCGCACCAGCATCGAGCTGCGCTGCATCGCCGCCGGCGCAGCGCCGGCGCGGCTGCAGCGCGAGACGCTGCGCGCCTGGGTCTAGTCGATCGGCAGCAGCCCTGCGGCAGACGTGGCCGTGGGCCGGCGGCCCGTGGCGATGTCCAGCGCCCAGGCCGCGGCCAGCGCGCGCAGCTGCGCGGTCTGTGCCGGCAGCGGTGTGCCGCAGGCCCAGCGTGCGACGGCGTCGCTGTCTTCGCCTTCGGCGTCGATGTGGGTGGCCCCGGCACCCGCCACCAGCCCGACGAAGCCCGCCGCCGGCAGCAGGCCGCGCAGCGCCGGCGCCGCGTTCTGCTGCGCGTTGCAGGCGTGCGGCGGCGCCAGCAGCGCCAGCACCGGGCGCCGGCCCTGGTCGGACACGGCCTGCAGCGCGGCGTCGAAGCCGCGCGTGGCCACCGGGTCCAGCAGCAGCGCGCCGGCCAGGCGCTCGGGTGCCAGCCGCAGCAGCCCGGCGCCCACCTGCACGGCAAACGCAGCACCGGCCGAGTGCCCGCCGACCACGATGGCCGGCGGCAGCGCGCGGCCGTCGGGCAGCCGCTGCAGCCCGGCCAGCGTGGCCGCCAGCGCCTGCGCCAGCGGCGGGTTGCCCGCGGCCATCGGCGCGTCCAGGCACAACACGGCCAGTCCCTGGTCACGCAGCGCCGCCGCAGTGCCGCGCAGGTGCACGCAGCGGCGCGAGAAGCCGTGCTGCAGCAGCACCAGCGCTGCCGGGGCGCCCGGGGCCACTGCCGGCAGCGTCCAGTGCGCGGGCAGCATCTCGCCGGCCACGTCCAGCGGCTGCTCCAGCTGGCGCGGGTCGGCCGGCTGCACGGTGGTGCAGGCGGCCAGCACGGCGATGGACAACAGCGAGATCAGGCGGCGCATCGCACGCATTGTCGGGCGCAGGATGTCGGCCGCTAGACTGCGGCGCATGGAACCCGCCTGGTGGCTCATCGTGCTCGGCGCCGCCTGCGCCGGCTTCGTGCAGGGCCTGTCGGGCTTCGGCTTCAGCCTGGTCGCGCTGAGCTTCTGGGCCTGGGCGCTGGACCCGCAGCTGGCCGCCGTGCTGGCCGTGTTCGGCGGCCTCACCGGGCAGCTGCTGGCGGCGTTCACGGTGCGGCGCGGCTTCGACGCGGCGCGCGTGCTGCCCTTCATCGTCGGTGGCCTGCTCGGGCTGCCGCTGGGGCTGTGGCTGCTGCCGCGCATCGACGCCACGGTCTTCCGTGCACTGGTCGGTGGCCTGCTGGCCGTGTGGTGCCCGTTGATGCTGCTGTCGGGCCGGCTGCCGCGCCTGGGCGGCGGGCCGGCCGGCGGTCGCGCGGGCGACGCCGTGGCCGGCGCCCTGGGCGGGCTGATGGGGCCGCTGGGCGGCTTCACGGGCGCGCTGCCCACGCTGTGGTGCACGCTGCGCGGCTTCGAGCGCGACACGCAGCGCGCGGTGATCCAGAACTTCAACCTCGCGCTGCTCGCGGCCACGATGGCCAGCTACCTGGCCACCGGCCTGGTGACGGCGCGCATGCTGCCGTGGATGGCCGTGGTGGCGCCGGCGCTGCTGCTGCCCGCGCTGCTGGGCATGCGGGTCTACATCGGCATCAGTCCGCTGGTGTTCCGCAACCTGGTGCTGGGCCTGCTGACGCTGTCGGGGCTGGCGATGCTGGCGAACTCGGCGGCGCACTGGCTGGGGCGCTGAAGCCGGCGCCGCTGGACGCGAGCATCTGCTCGATCATGCGCAGCAGCTGCCAGCCCGCGGCCTCGATCTGCAGCACCTGCTGGCGCTGCACCTCCACGTCGTCGTGGCCGATGCGCGCCTTCAGCAGCTGCGCGAAGCCCAGCACCGCGTTCAGCGGCGTGCGCAGCTCGTGGCTCATGCGCGACAGCAGCTCCAGCTGCGCGCGCTGCGCTGCTGCCTCGTGGCGGTCGGTCAGGTCGGTCAGCGTGCCCACCATGCGCAGCGCGCGGCCGGCCGCATCGCATTCGGCCACCCGGCCGCGCGACAGCACCCAGCGGTAGCTGCCGTCGGCGGCGCGCAGGCGGAATTCGTGCGCATAGTCGGGGCTGCGGCCTTCCAGGTGGGCGGTCAGTGCCTCCAGCATCGGCCGCAGGTCATCGGGGTGCACACGTTCGCGCCAGGTGTGCGTGCTGTCGGGCACGTCGGCGCCGCCATAGCCCAGCGTCGCCTTCCACTGCGGCGAGTAATGCACGCGCTCGTGCACCGGGTCCAGGTCCCAGACGCCGAACGACGCGCTCTGCAGGGCCAGGCCCCAGCGCTGCTCCAGCAGCTTCAGATCGTTCTGCATGTGGCCAGCATATCGGCGCCGCCGCACCGCGGCTGAAACAACTTCTCCACGCCACGATGGCCTAGCATCGCCGCATGCACACCCGCCTGCCCCTGCACGCCGCCAGCCTGCTGCTGGCCCTGGCCACCTCTGCCTGCGCCAGCGCGCCGGGCGCCACCGTCACGGTGTTCAAGCCCCTGGGCTCGAAGCAGTGCAGCGGCGGCGGCCAGACCGTGCCCGAACTGGCGCGGGCGCTGACCGACGCCGGCGTGCCGGTGCTGGCCCAGCGCTGCGGCAGCGACGGCCGCATGTACCCCGCGATGTGCGGCGCCGCCGACGGGCGCATCGGCGCCTTCGACATCGCCGCCAGCCAGGCCGAGGCCGCAGCGCGGCTGGGCTTCCGGCCGCTCGGGCCCGACGCCCGCGTGCAGCCCTGCCCCTGAGCCCGCAGGCGCGCGCATGGCCACGCCGCGTGTGCTCGTCAGCGCCTGCCTGCTGGGCCAGGCCGTGCGCTACAACGGCGGCGACAAACACTGCACGCACCCGGTGCTGCAGCGCTGGCTGGCCGCAGGGCAGGTGCTGCCGCTCTGCCCCGAGGTCGCGGGCGGCCTGCCGGTGCCGCGGCCACCGGCCGAGATCGCCGGCGGCGCCGGCGGTGCCCAGGTGCTGGCCGGCAGCGCCCGTGTCGTCGACGTGCATGGCGCAGACGTCTCGGCCGCCTTCCTGGCCGGGGCCGGGCACGCGCTGCAGCAGGCGCTGGCGCACGGCGTGCGCGTCGCGGTGCTGAAGGAAGGCAGCCCGTCCTGCGGCTCGTCCTTCAGCCACGACGGCAGCTTCAGCGGCACGCGCGTGCCGCTGCCGGGTGTCACCACCGCGCGGCTGCGCGCGGCCGGCATCCAGGTGTTCAGCGAGCTGGAGCTCGACGCCGCGGATGCCGCGCTGCAGGCCGCCCAGCACGCGGCAGGCTGAGGATGCAGCTCTTCCTGTCGTACCCGTCGGCCGAACGCCCGCTGGCCGAACGCCTGCTGCTGGCGCTGGAGGCCGAGGGCCACCAGGTCTTCATGGACCGCCAGGACCTGCCCGCCGGCCAGTCCTTCCACCAGCCGCTGCGCGAGGCCATCGAAGCCGCCGACGCGATGGTGGTGCTGGTGACGCCGGCCGCGGTGGCGCCGGGCAGCTACGTGCTGGCCGAACTGGAGATCGCGCGCCAGCACTGGCGGCGCCCGTCTGGCCGCGTGCTGCCGGTGCTGGTGCAGCCGACCCCCATCGCCAGCCTGCCGCCGTGGCTGAGCGCGGTGACGGTGCTGCAGCCGCGCGGTGAACCCGTCGCCGAGACCGTGGCCGCGGTCGCGCGGCTGCGCGCCGGCACCACGGGCGGGCGCGGCTGGCGCATCGCCGTGTCGGCCGCGGTGGCGCTGGTGCTGGGCGTGGGCGGGTGGCAGCTGGCCGAGCGCCGTGCCGCCGAGGCGCGCGCGGCCGAGGCCGCCGCGCTGCAGGCGCAGGCCACGCAGCTGCTGCCGCTGTGCGTAGACGGCCAGCACGCGGCCACGCTGCAGCAGCTGGGCACGCTGGCCGCCAGTGCAGCGCAGTCAGAGCTCCAAACAGCGGCCGCGCCCGCCCTGCAGGCCGCCCACCAGGACTGCGCGCTGCGCTGGCTGCGCGAGATGCGCGCCACGCGCGGAGGGCCCGCGCCGCGCAGCTTCGCCGAGCAGGTGGCGGTGGTGCAGCCGGTGCTGCTGCAGGCCCTGGCCGGCGCCCGCGGCCAGCGCGCCGCCGACCTGCGCGCACACCTGGGCTGGGCTGCCTTCCTGCTGGCGCGCGAAGGCGCGGCCGGCGGCGACCCGTCGGCGCTGTGGCAGCAGGCGCTGCAGGACGAGCCCGGCAACGTCTACGCCCACGCCATGTGGGGCCGCGCGCTGCTGCCGGCGCGGCTGGCCGAAGCGCAGCAGCACTTCGAGCAGGCGCTGGCCACCGGCCGCGAGCGCGCCTTCGTGCGCACCCTGCAGCTCGGCGGCGCGCTGGGCGCCGGCGCCGACGCCGCGGCTTACGCGCTGCAAGTGGCCGACGCGATGCAGCGCGGCGGCGAGGCGCTGGCGCCCGAGCAGCGCCTGCGGCTGTGGAACCACGCCTTCGGCATGCGGCTGCTGCAGCCCGACGACCGCGCCGTGCTGCTGGCGGCGCTGCCGGGGCCGGCGCTGCTGGCGCTGTTCGACGCGCTCTACCCCACGGCCCCGGGCAACGACCAGGAAGCGCTGTGGGCGTTCGACCGCGCGCTGCTGCAGGCCCAGGCCGGCGACCGCGACGGCGCGCGCGAGGCGCTGCAGGCACTGGCCGAGAACCTGATCGCGGCCGGCCAGGACGGGCGCTTGCTGGGCGAGACCGAACAGGCGTTGAAGACGCTGAACGCGGTGCGCTGACGCACGGCGCGACTGTCCGGCTTCAGCGCGCTGTCTTCGGCGCCGCCGCCGCCGCCGCGGCGAGCGCGGCAGCCTCCCGCAGCTTGTCCTTCTTGCTCTTGCGCCGACCCTTCACGCCGCCGTGCGGATCGGCCGGCGCCAGCACGGCCGGCGCTGCAGGCTCGAAGCCGGGCACCGTCTCGCGCGGCACGCGCTGGCCCTGGCGCTTCTCGATCAGCCGGAAGTGCGCCTCGCTGCCGGGTGCGTCGGCCAGCACGAAGCTGATCGCCAACCCCGCCGCCCCGGCGCGCCCGACGCGGCCGATGCGGTGCACATGGTCCACGGCTGAGCGCGGCAGGTCGTGGTTCAGCACCACGCCCAGCTGCGGCAGGTCGATGCCGCGCGCGGCCAGGTCGGTGGCCACCAGCACCTGCAGGGCACCGGCGGCGAAGTCGGCCAGCACCTGGGCGCGGCGGCCGGCGCTCAGGTCGCCGTGCAGCGCCGCGGCGGGCACGCCGCCCTGGCGCAGCTTGTCGGCGACACGTTCGCTGGCGTGTTGCGTGGCCACGAACACCAGCACGCGCGGCCAGCCGGCGCTGCGCAGCAGCTGGCGCAGCAGCGGCGTGCGGCGCGCGCTGTCGACGACGATGGCGCGCTGCGTGATGGCCGGCCCAACGTCAGGACCGGCGCCGCCGGCCGCGGCCGCCTGCACCACCAGCGGGTCGCGCAGCGCGCTTGCGGCCAGCGCCGACACTGCATCGGGCAGCGTGGCCGAGAACAGCAGCGTCTGCCGCTGCGCGGGCAGCAGCGCCAGCACGCGGCCCAGCTCGTCGGCGAAACCCTGGTCGAGCAGGCGGTCGGCCTCGTCGAGCACCAGGCACTGCACGCCGTCCAGCCGCAGCGCGTTGTGCGCCACCAGGTCGAGCAGCCGGCCGGGCGTGGCCACCAGCAGCGGCACGCCGCCGCGCAGCGCCAGCAACTGCGGGTTGATCGACAGCCCGCCCACCGCCAGCACCGCGCGCTGCTGCGGCGCCAGCGTGCGCAGCACGCGTGCCGTCTGTGCCGCCAGCTCGCGCGTGGGCGCCAGCACCAGCACGGCCAGGCGGCGGTCGCCGGCCGGCATCTGTTGCAGGCGCTGCAGCAAGGGCAGCACGAAGGCCGCGGTCTTGCCGGCCCCGGTGGGCGCACGCGCCAGCAGGTCGCGGCCCGCCAGCACGGCCGGGATGGCCGCGGCCTGCACCGGGGTCGGCGTGTGCCAGCCGGCAGCGGCCGCAGCCTGCACCAGGGCCGGGCGCAGGCCGAGCGCGGCGAAGTCGGCGGCCGGCGGCGGGGTGTCGTGCATGGCGCTCACCACACCGTGATCGGGTCGCCCGGCGCCATCGTCGTGCCGCTCTTGCACTGGAAGGTGGCGGCAAACGCCGGCATGTTCGACAGCGGCCCCAGCACGCGGTACGGCCCGGGCGAGTGCACGCCGGTGCGCAGCTGGTTCACGAGCTGCTCGGTGCGCAGCTTGCTGCGCCAGATGGTCGCGTAGCCGAAGAAGAAGCGCTGCTGCGGCGTGAAGCCGTCGATCTTCTGCGCCGCGCGGCCCTCGCGCTGCAACGCGATCTGCAGCGCGTCGAAGGCGATCTGCACGCCCGAGAAGTCGGAGATGTTCTCGCCCAGCGTCTGCCGGCCCACGATGCGCTGGCCCGGCACCGGCTCGTAGCCGCTGTACAGCGCCGCCACGCGGTCGGCGCGCGCGCGGTAGGCCGCGGCGTCTTCGGGCGCCCACCAGTCGCTGAGGTTGCCGTCGGCGTCGAACTGCCGGCCGCGGTCGTCGAAGTGGTGCGTGATCTCGTGGCCGATGACGCTGCCGATGCCGCCGTAGTTCAGCGCGTCGTCGGCGGCTTCGTCGAAGAACGGCGGCTGCAGGATGCCGGCCGGGAAAATGATGTCGTTCAGGCTGCCGGCAAACGCGTTGACGATGTGCGGGCTGCTGTTCCAGCGGCTGCGGTCCACCGGGCGGTCGAGGTCGGCCACGCGCTCGGCCATCAGCCACTCGGCCACGCGCAGCCGGTTGCCGGCGAAGTCGTCGGGGCGCAGCTGCAGGCCGTCGTAGCGCTTCCACTGCGCCGGCACGCCGATCTTGGGTGCCAGCGCGTCCAGCTTGGCCAGCGCGCGCTGGCGCGTCACCGGGCCCATCCAGGCCAGGGTCTCGATGCGCTTGCGCATCGCGGCCTTCACGTCGGCCACCATCTGCAGCGCGCGCGCCTGCGCCCGCGGCGAGAAGTGGCGCGCCACGTAGAGCTCGCCCAGGCCTTCGCCGATGGCGCTGGCGCCGATGTCCTGCACCACCTGCTCGGCCCGCGGCAGCGGCTGGCGCAGGCCGCGCACGGCCGCGCCGTGGTACGCGAAGTGCGCGTCGGCGTAGGCCTGCGGCAGCCGCAGCGCCATCGTGTCGAGCAGCCGCACGCGCAGGTAGGCGCGCCAGGTGGCCAGCGGCGTGTCGGCGGCCTGCCGGGCCAGCGCCGCGGCCACGCCGGGCTCGCTGAGCACGAAACGCAGCTCCGCCGCCGCCGCGCCGCTGCGCCCGGTCAGCGCCGCGACGAAGGCGGTCCAGTCCAGCCCCGGCGCGGCCTGCGCCAGCGTGGCGGCCGTGAAGACGTTGTAGACGGCGTTCGGGTCGCGCAACGCCGCACGCGGCTGCATCGCCTGCGCCAGTGTCTTCTCGAACGCGACGATGCCGTCCAGCGTGGGCGCCATCGCTGGCGCCTCCACCGGCGCGCCCGACAGCGTCAGCAGCGCCTGCACGTAGCTGCGATAGGCCGCCACCAGGCGCTGCGTGCGCGCGTCGTCGCTGCCGTAGTCGCCGCGGTCGGGCAGGCCCAGGCCGCCCGCGCGCAGCTGCAGCGCGTAGCGACGCTTGTCCTTGGCGTCGGGGCCCACGCTCGCCAGCAGCGGCGCGCCGCCCTGCACGCGCGCCAGCGCGCCCAGCAGCGCCGGCAGCTCGGCCGCGCTCTTCAGGCCGTCGATGCGCGCCAGCCACGGCGCCAGCGCCTGCAGGCCGGCGCGTTCGATGGCCGCGGTGTCCAGCCCGGCGGCGTGGTCGGTGGCCACCAGGCGCTGGCCCGGCGTGGGCAGGCGATCGGGTGCGGCGCTGCCTTCGGCCAGCGCGGCCGACAGCCGCTGCGCGTTCAGCGCGCGCAGCTGGTCGAAGCTGCCGATGCGGCCACGGTCGGCGGGCAGCTCGGTGGCGGCGAGCCAGCGCGCGTTGACGTGGCCGTAGAAGTCGCTGCAGGGGTCGATCTCGGGGCTGAGGCTGCGCGGGTCGAAGGTCGATGCCGTGGATGTGGCGGCGGCAGCGACGCTGCCCAGCACGCACAGCGCGGCAGCAGCGAGAAAGTGGAGCTTGGGCATGGCCGCGAGCGTAGCGGATGGCAGCACGCCAGGCGGTCGCCCGTGGCCGCCCCCGCGGAACATCCGCCGAGCCCCGTGGGTTTTCCCTTGCTGCGATCATCGCGCCTCGATGCTGCAACGACCGCTCTCCTCCCGCTGGCGCCGGCTGCTGCTGGTGCTGCCGCTGCTGGCCGTGCTGCTGGTGTCGGGCTGTGCCGTGCTCGATGAACAACAGCGGCGCTGGATCTTCCAGCCGAGCAAGCAGTCCTGGGGGGGCGGCGCCGCGGCCGAGGGCATGGACGAGGTCTGGATCGAACACACCCCGGCCGGCGCGCGCGCCCCGGTGCGGCTGCACGGGCTGTGGCTGCCACAGGACGACGCGCAGGCCCCGACGCTGCTGTACCTGCACGGCGCGCGCTGGGACGTGCGCAGCAGCGCCAGCCGCATGCGCCGCATGCACGAGCTGGGCTTCAGCGTGCTGGGCATCGACTACCGCGGCTTCGGCCAGAGCACCGACGAACTGCCCTCGGAAGACAGCGCGCACGAAGACGCGCTCGCAGCCTGGCAATGGCTGCGCGCGCGCCAGCCGCGGGTGGACAGCTACCTGTACGGCCACTCGCTGGGCAGCACCATCGCCGTGCGCCTGGCGGCCGAGCTGCCGCCGGCGCAGGCCCCGGCCGGGCTGGTGCTGGAAGGCGCGTTCACGTCGATCCCCGAACTGGTCGGCACCTTCAAGTACGGCTGGCTGCCGGTGGGGCCGCTGATCAGCCAGCGCTTCGACGCAGGCGCGCGCATCGGGCAGCTGCAGATGCCGCTGCTGGTGGTGCACGGGAGCGAAGACCGCCTGGTGCCGGCCGCCCTGGGCCGGGCGCTGTTCGAGCGCGCCGCGGCGCCCAAGCAGTTCGTGCTGGTCGACGGCGGCACGCACCACAGCGCCAGCCGCACCGGTTTCGACGCCGTGCGCACGGCGGTGCAGCAGCTGTTCGGCGTGCCGGCCCCGGGCGCGGACCGCCTGCTCGGCGGCAACTGACGCGGCCCACCCCGCGCCGCTGTCGATTCGCGCCGCGCCGCTGCGTTTCGTCGCACAGCCGCTGCGACGCCGCGCGCCGGGTCCTATCGTGCCCCCCATGCCGTCGCCATGCACGGCGTCCAGGAGCCCCACGATGAACCCGCTCGACCTCGTCTTCCGCCCCATCAAGAACATCACGCAGGCCGTGGTGATGCCGTTCAAGGCGCTGTTCGTGGTGGGCCTGTGCGCGCTGATCAATCTGATGACGTCACCCGGGCACTGGTGGTTCCAGTGGGTGGCGCTGGGCATGGGCATCGCGGTGGTGGTGGCGCTGGCGCGCGGCGCCAAGTCGCTGCTGCTGCTGGCGCTGCTGTTCTTCGGCGGACGCTGGGTCTACCGCCGCTACGGCGCGCAGGCCAAGGCGCAGTTCGACGCCTGGGCCGAACGCACGCAGCCGCAGGCCGCGCAGGTGGTGCAGGCGCTGCGCAACGTGGCGACGCCGGCACGCTGAACACGGGGCTGGGCGGGCGGGTGCGGGTGCGGCGACAATCCGCGACCGCACACGTGCTGCCTGCCCATGCCGAACGAACCCCAAGACGAGTCCCTGCCAGTCGATCAGGCAGCCGCGCACGCCGGCGCCGACCCCGCTGCCCAGGGCGCCCCGGACGCGCCCGCGACCGCCCCCGAGGCGGTGGCCGAAGGCGCCGCCGCGGCCGATGAGGCAGCTGATACGGCAGCTGATACGGCACCTGACACGGCCACAGATGCGGCCACCGATGCCCCCGCCGCACGCCCCGAGATCCCCGAGCTGTCGCCGGCCCAGGTGGGTGCGCGGCTGGCGACGCTGTTCCCGGCGCTGTTCACGCCCGGGCAGGCCAAGCCGCTGAAGCTGCGCATCCAGGCCGACATCCAGCAGCGCGCGCCGGGCAACTTCACGAAGAAGTCGCTGTCGATCTACCTGCACCGGCTGACCACGAGCACGCCCTACCTGGTGGCGATGAGCAAGTCGCCGTCACGCTTCGACCTCGACGGCCAGCCGGCCGGCGAACTGGCCGCCGAGCACCGCGAAGCCGCCACGCAAGAGCTGGCGCGCCGCCGCGGCCTGCACGAGGTGCGCCGCGCCGCCGAGAACGCCGCACGCCGCCAGGCCGAACAGCAGGCACGCGCGCAGCACGCCGCCGAGCACGAAGCCCGCCGCGAACGCGCAGCCATGCTGCGCGCCTTCGAGACCAGCACGCTGACGCGCGCCAACTTCTGCGCGCTCAAGCGCATCACCGACGCCGACCTCGAAGCCGTGCTGGTGCAGGCCCGCACCGAGCGCGCCGAACGCCCGCCCGAGCCGCCGCGCCCGCACGACGACCGCGGCCCGCGCCCCGAGCGCGGTGCGCGCAACGATCGCAACGACGGCCGCCCGCCGCGCCAGGGCCGTCCGGGCGGTGGCCCGCGTGGTGGCCGTGGCCGTGGCGGTGGTGGTGGCGGCAAGCCGCGGCCGCCCAACGCCGGCCCGAACGCGCGCTGAAGACCGGAAGGGCGGCCCCTCAGCCGCCCCGCAGCCCCAGCGACGCCAGCACCGTGCGCACACGCTCGCTGGCCGCGCGCGGCACCGCTCCTGCGACCGCCACCGACAGCCCGTTGCCCAGCAGCGTGGCAAAGGTCGCGCGCACGCGCTCGGCATCGACGCCCTGCACCGACGCCAGCCAGTCCGCGCGCGAGCGCAGCGTGCCGCGCGCGAACAGCTCCAGCACCGCGTCTTCCAGCCGCCGGTACGGCCGCTCGTGCGCGCGCAGCCGCCGCACCGCGAGCTGGTGGCGCGCACGTTCCAGGTCCAGCGGCTCGACGCGGCCGGCCTGCTCGGCCAGCAGCTGCAGCACCTCGCGCAGCAGCTCGTCGAGCTGCTCGGGCGCGGTCGAGGCCTCGATGACGAACTGCCCGCAGCACTCCAGCAGGTCGGCCGAGCACGCGGTGTAGTAGGCCAGGCCGCGCTGCTCGCGCACGCGGTCGAGCAGAGGCGAGCTCATGCCCTCGCCCAGCACCGCAGCAGCCACCAGGGCCGCGGGGTCGTCGTGCGCCAGCGACGGGATCGCGCCGCCCAGCACCAGGTGCACCTGGCTGCTGCCGGCCTCGCGCTTGCTGGCCACGTCGCCCTGGTACAGCACCGGGGCCAGCGTGTGCGGGCTGCCGGCGGCCATGTCACCGAAGGCCGCCTCGGCCGCGCGCACCACCGCGTCGGCGTCCGCGCGCCCTGCCGCGCCGACCACGATGTTGGCGCCGCTGGCGTACTGGCGCTGCACGTGGCCCACGAGGTCGTCGCGCGTGAAGCGCTCGATGTTGCGCCGCGTGCCGATCACGCTCTGCGCCACCGGGTGCGCGCCGAAGCAGGCCTTGTCGAAGAGCTTGAACGCGGTGGACAGCGGGTCGTCCTCGTCCTCGGTGCACTCGTGCAGCAGCACCTGGCGCTCGCGCTCGAGCTCGTGCGCCGGGAAGCTGGCGTGGCGCACGATGTCGCCCAGCATGCCGACGAAGGGCACGGCGTGCTCGGCCAGGCCGTGCATGTAGAAGGCCGTGTGGTCCTTGTCGGTGTGGGCGTTGACTTCGGCGCCCAGGCGCTCGGCGTCCAGGTTGATGCGGCGCGCGTCGCGCGTGGCCGTGCCCTTGAAGAGCATGTGCTCGATGACGTGGCTGACGCCGTTCAGCGCACGGCTCTCGTGCGCGCTGCCGCTCTTGACGAAGACCGCGACGCTGGCGCTGTCGACGTGCGGCATGTGGATGCTCAGCACGCGCACGCCGTTGGGCAGCGTGGCGAGCGTGGTGTCGGTGTCGTGCATGGCCGCGATTGTCGGCGCACGCGCCGCGGGCCGCCGGCCGTCAGGCGCGCTGCGGCAGCCAGTCGCCGGGGCTGCGCAGCGCGGCCTCGAAGGCCTCGATGTAGCGGCCCAGGTGCAGCCCGTCCATCAGCCCGTGGTGCACCTCCACCGACAGCGGCAGCCATTGGCGCGCGCCGTCGCTGTCGATGCGGCCGAAGGCGATCTTGGGCACGGCGTCCTCGCGGCCCCAGTTGCGCGCGTGCGAGAAGCTGGTGAAGTGCACCCAGGGCAGCGTCGTGAAGTGCAGCAGGCCCTGGTCGCCCTGGCGCGGCTCGAAGCGCGTGCCGGGCACGCGCACGGCGTCGATCGCCGCGGCGGCCTGCACGGCGAAGCGGTCGAAGTCGTCGTCGTGGTCGAGGTAGGCGAAGCCGAAGCTCTCGTCGTCGCGCAGCACCGTGGTGGCGCCGTGCACGACCGCGTGCTCCCAGACACGACCGCCCTGCAGCCGCAGCCGGAAGGGCTGCTGCGCATTGGCCAGGCGCAGCGCGATGTGGGTGCAGGCCAGCATCACGCGCCCGGCCGGCGTGCCGGCGCGGCCGGCCAGCGCAGCCCGCAGCGGCGCCACGTCCACGCGCGTGCAGATGCTGAAGTAGGGTTTGTCGAAGCCACTGAAGAAGGCCAGCGCATCGCGGCGCGGCCAGGTGCTGGTGTCGAACTCGGTGCCGAACTCACTGTCCATGGCGGCATTCTCGCGCGGCGAGAATGGCAGCCCATGCCGCGCCTGCACCCTGCCCATCTCGTCATCTTGGCCGGCGTGTGCGCCGCGCTGCACGTCGGCAAGCTGGCGCCGGCCATTCCGGCGCTGCAGCAGGCGCTGGGCCTGACGCTGGTGCAGGCGGGTTTCCTTCTGTCGCTGGTGCAGGCCGCGGGCATGTTGCTGGGCGTGGGCTTCGGGGTCGTGGCCGACGGGCTGGGCGCACGCCGCAGCATGCTGCTGGGGCTGGGCGTGCTGGTGCTGGCCAGCGTGTTGGGCGGCAGCGCCACGGGCGTGGCGGCGCTGATGGCGCTGCGCGTGGTGGAAGGCTTCGGTTTCCTGCTGGTGGTGCTGCCTGCGCCGGGGCTGGTGCGTGCCCTGGTGCCGCCGCAGCGCGTGGCCACGGTACTGGGCCTGTGGGGCGCCTACATGCCGCTGGCCACCGCGCTGGCGCTGCTGACCGGGCCGCTGGCCATCGCCGCCTTCGGCTGGCGGGCCTGGTGGTGGGCGCTGGCGGCGGTGAGCGCGGCGATGGCGCTGGTGTTGCGGCGCGCCGTGCCGGCCGATGCCGCGCGCCAGGCCGCACCGGCCCCGTGGCTGGGCCGCCTGAGCACCACGCTGGCCGCGCCCGGCCCGTGGCTGGTGGCCGTGTGCTTCGCGATGTACTCGGGCCAGTGGCTGGCGGTGGTGGGCTTCCTGCCGGTGATCTACGCGCAGGCCGGCGTGTCCGAAGGCGCCACCGCGCTGCTCACGGCGCTGGCCGCGGCGGCCAACATCGCCGGCAACGTGGCCTCGGGCCGTCTGCTGCAGCGCGGCGTGGCGGCGCAGCGGCTGCTGGCGGTGGGCTTCGTGACGATGGGCCTGGCCGCGGCCGTCACCTTCGCTGCCAGCACCTGGCCGCCGGCGTTGCGCTACGCCGCGGTGCTGCTGTTCTCGGGCGTGGGCGGGCTGATCCCGGGCACGTTGTTCGCGCTGGCGCTGCGCCTGGCCCCGGGCGATGGCACGGTGTCGACCACCGTGGGCTGGGTGCAGCAGTGGTCGTCGGTGGGCCAATTCGCGGGCCCGCCGCTGGTGGCCTGGGTGGCCAGCCGGGCCGGCGGCTGGCAGTGGACCTGGCTAGCCACCGGCGCGTGTTCGCTGGCCGGGCTGGCGCTGGCGGCGGCGATCGCCGCGCGGCTGCGCGCGCTGCAGCAGCCGCAGCGCAGCGCGCCAGTCCGCACGGCGGTTGACGCCGGGGCTTGACCGCAGCGACGGACCTCCCCGAGCATCGGCGCCGGCCGCCTGGGTCTCGGGCGGCTGGGAGACAAGCCATGGCCACCCGCAAGCCCGCAACGAAGGCACCCACCAAAGCGCCCGCCAAGACACGGACCAAGCCGCCGAAGAAGACCGCGGCCGCCGCCACCGCCGCCAGCCGCATCCAGCGCGTGGCCCGCCCCGATGCGCTCGACTTCCGCGACCGCCCGTTCCGCCCCAACGTCTCGGTCACGCCTGCGCCCACGCACTTTCCGCAGGTCATGCTGCCGGTCAAACACCAGGGCGAGACCAACGCCTGCACCGGCTTCGCGCTGTCGCTGGTGGTCGAGTTCCTGCTGCGCCGTTCGGGCCGCGAACCGAAGGCGCAGATCTCGCCCTTCATGCTGTATTCGATGGCGCGGCGCTACGACGAGTTTCCGGGCGCGGTGAAGGACGACGGCTCCAGCGCACGCGGCGCGCTCAAGGGCTGGTTCAAGCACGGCGCCTGCCGGCTGCAGCTCTTCGACGGCATCTCGATGCCGCCGGCCAGCGACAAGCTCGAGGACGACTGGTGGTTCGACGCCGTGCAGCGCCCGCTGGGCGCCTACTACCGCGTCGAGCCCAAGAGCATCGTCGACATGCACGCGGCGCTGAACGAGGTCGGCATCCTCTACGTCACCTCGGGCTGCCACGCCGGCTGGGACGAAGGCTTCGATGCGCCGCGGCTGGCGCGCCGCCCCACCAGCTTCAAGAACGTATGGGTCATCCCGCGCCGCGGCGGCCAGGCCGAGCACCCCGGCCACGCCTTCGCGCTGGTGGGCTACAACGAGACCGGCTTCCTGGTGCAGAACTCCTGGGGCACCGACTGGGGCAGCCACGGCTACGCCATCCTGCCCTACGACGACTGGCTGGCCAACGCGATGGACTGCTGGGTGGCGCAGCTGGGCGTGGTGACGCACGAGCACCGCGCCATCGCCGGTGCGATGACGCTGCGCCAGGGCGGCGACGGCCGCGTGCAGCTGGCGGCCAACGAGGTGCTGCGCGACCGCGAGATCTCGCCCTTCATCGTGAACCTGGGCAACAACGGCGCGCTCAGCAATGCCGGGGAGTTCCGCACCCAGCCCGACGACGTGCGCGCCATCGCCGACGTGCAGCTGGCGCTGGCCCGTGAACGCTGGGGCCTGCAGGACCAGCCCATCGACGTGTGCATCTACGCCCACGGCGGGCTGGTCGGCGAACGCGCCGCGGCGCGCATCGCCGCGCGCTGGATCCCGGCGCTGTACGACGCGCAGATCTTCCCCGTCTTCCTGATGTGGGAGACCGACCTGTGGACCACCATCGCCGGCCGCATCGAAGACGCCGTGCGTGGCGTGCCGCGCACCGCCGGCGGCTTCGGCCAGACGCTGGAACGCTGGTGGAACCGGCGCCTGGAGCGCCTGCTCGCGCGCCCGGGCACGCAGCTGTGGGGCGAGATGAAGCAGAACGCCGACGCGATGAGCGCGTACCACGACGGCGTGGCCGACGACGCGCAGGCCGGCGCGGTGCTGCTGTACCGGCACTTCAAGCACAAGGTCAGCAACCGCCAGGTGCGGCTGCACATCGTGGGGCACTCGGCCGGCAGCATCGTCGCCAGCTTCATGATCGACCGCCTGGTGGCCGACGGCATGCGGCTCGAATCCCTCAGCCTGATGGCGCCTGCCGTGCGCGTGGACACCTTCGACCGCCTGGTGGCACCGCAGGTCGAGAGCGGCGTCGTCAAGCGCCTGCAGACCATGCACCTGAGCGCCCGCGCCGAGGAAGACGACCCCACCTGCGGGCCCTACCGCCGGTCGCTGCTGCACCTGGTGAGCGAGAGCTTCGAAGGCGGCAGCAGCGTGCCCATCCTGGGCATGCAGCAGCACTTCGACGCCTACCAGGCGCGGCGCGGCCTGCCCAACACCAGCGCCATCGTCTCGCCCGGCCCCGAGGTCGCCAGCACCACGCACGGCGGCTTCGACGAAGACCCCGGCGCGCTGGCGCGCGTGATCGCGTTCATCAAGGGCGGCTGACGCCTCCCCCACGCCGCTGCGCGCAAGTGTGCGCAATCGCACTGCACGCGGCCCTTGGCCGACCGGCGCCGGGCCTGTGCTTGGGTAGGCTTGCGGGCCTGACCGCCACCGAGAGCGCCTGTTGAGCTACACCGTCCAACTCTGGGAACAACCCGCCGGCCAGCTGCTGGAAGCGGACGCTGCGGGGGTCTGGACCCAGCTGCAGGGCCTGCTGGACAGCCGCGCAGCGCCCGGCGCACGCCTGCAGGAACTGGCGCGGCAGCTGCGCACGCAGTTTCCCGACGACGGTGCGGACCAAGGCAGCGGCGTCTGGCCCGAAGGCCCGCCCGACGCCAGCGGCCCGGGCGCGGTGTGGGTGCTGGCCCTGTCGCACCACCACTCCGACTTCGACCGCGTGCACGCCGTGGTCGCCGCGCGTGCGATGGCACTCGGCCTGAACATGGCCGACGAACAGGCCGCCGAGCTGTACCTGGCCGACGGCCGCGTGCTTGGCGACCGCCCCGGCGCGCAGTGTGTGCACGCGACCGCGGCCTACACCAGCGGCGACCTGGTGCAGGCCTGGCAGGGCTTCCTGGAGCTCTCGGGCCGCGGCAACAGCGCCGCGCTGCGCAACCTGGCGGTGATGGCCCTCAACGGCGAGACCGTGCCGCGCCACCCCGCGCTGGGCCTGGCGCTGCTGACGCTGGCAGGCTGCGACGACGACGTCGCCACGCTGCGCCGCCAGCTGCGCCCCGACCGCCTGGCCGAAGCCGACACGCTGCTGCAGCGGCTGCGCCAGCCGGGGCAACTGGTGCCCGTGGTGCGCAGCGCGGTGGCGCAGGCCGATTCGCTGTCGGGCTTGTCACTCGTGCCGCTGGCCGACGAGGCCGCCCCGGCCGGCGCTGCAGCAGCAACCCCCGCGAGCCCCGAGGTGCAGGCCCTGGAGCAGCGCGCCCGCCAGGGCGACCGCGAGGCCTGCCTGGCGCTGGGCCGGCACTACAAGACTGGCGACGGCGTCGCCCGCGACGACACCCAGGCCGTGCGCTGGTGGACGCAGGCGGCCGAACAAGGGCTGGCGCAGGCGCAGTTCAACCTGGGCGTGAGCCTGTCGGCCGGCGCGGGCACGGCTCGCGACGACACGCTGGCCCAGAAGTGGTACGGCCTGGCCGCCGACCAGGGCCACGCCGAGGCCACTTACAACCTGGGCGTGATGCACCTGCGCGGCATCGGCATGCCGGCCGACCCGGTGGCCGGCAAGGCGCTGCTGACGGTGGCACAGCAGCGCGGCAGCACGCGCGCCAAGGTGCCGGCCTCCGAAGCCGCCGAGCAGGCCCGCGTGGTGGCGCTGGCCGCGCTGCTGGCACCCCAGGGGCGGCTGCTGGCGGCGCTGGCGGCGTGGCGGCGGCGGCGCGAGGCGCTGGTGGATGCGGCCGCGGGCGCCACGGTGGCACCTTTGCCGGCCACGGCACCGGTGGCCACCGCTGCGCCGGCACGCGCAACGGCGGCAGCCTCTGCACGGGCCACCCCGACAGCGCCCATCAACGCAGGTGCACCACCGCGCCGCCCACGCAGCCGCACGCGCGCCACGTCCAGCGGCCGCGCACCCGCCAGCTCGGCCACGCCCCGGCGCACCCGCAAGACCCGCAGCGGCGCCGGCCCGCTGGGCCTGGCGGCCGGCGTGCTGGGCACACCGCTGCTGCTGCTGCTGACGCCCTGGCTGCCCGCCTGGCTGCTGGGTGCGCTGCTGCTGCTGGTGGGGCTGGCCGCGGCCTGGGGCACTTGGCGCGTCGGCTCGGCGCTGGCACTGGGCCGTGGCCGCACGCTGGGCCTGGCGGCTGCCGCGCTGGTGCCGCTGCTGGGCATGGCCGTGTGCACCGGCGTGGGCCTGCAGTGGTGGCGCCGCCGGCACTGAAGCGGCCGGGGCGCGCACCGCGCCCACCGCGCCCACCGCGCCACCGTCACCACGTCTATGTGGTGGAGCTCGACGACCGCGTCTGGAACAGCCCCCGATTCCGCCGCGCCAACCCCCGCCACGTGCTCGGCAAGCCCTGCGTCTACGTCGGCATGACCGGCCTCGACCCCGACCTGCGCTTCGACAAGCACAAGGCCGGCATCCAGGCCAACCGGTACGTGTTCGAACACGGCCTGCGCCTGCTGCCGGCGCTGTACGCGGTCTATAACCCCATGCCCTACGAAGCCGCGCGCGAGATGGAGGTGGAGCTGGCGATTGCGCTGCGGGAGGAGGGATATGGGGTGTGGCAGGGGTGAGGGGGCGGCTTCAGCCCGCGGCGAACCGCTGCGCCACCTGCACCAGGGCTGCATGCAGGCGCTCCACCACAGATGAGCTGCCACATGCCGACAGCACCAGCGTGTGCGTGGCGCGGGTCATGGCCACGTAGAGCAGCCGGATGGCCTCCGCCAACGACTCGTCGCGCAGCGGCATCGTGTCCACGCCGATGACGAAGACGTGCGGGAACTCCAGGCCCTTGGCGCTGTGCATCGTCAACAGCTTCACGCTGGGGCGCTGCCAGTCGAAGCGCCGGAAGGCTTCGTGGTGCATCGACTGCACCGGCAGTCCGCGCTGCTCCAACACCGCCGCCAGGCTGCGCAGCCCATGGCGCGTGCGTGCCAACACGCCGATGTCGTCCGCGGCAGCACCGCCTGCCAGCAACGCCGCAATGCGATCGGCCACCCATGCCGCTTCTTCGTTGCCGCTGCGTGCCTGCAACAGCACTGGCAGGGCGCCGCGCCGCCCGGCGGTGGCGGGCAGCACGAGCTGCGGCACATCGTCGTCGTTGGGTGCGTCAGCTCCAGCCATCAGGTCGTGGGCGCACTGCATGGCCAGCGCCAGCACCTCGGCCGTGTTCCGGTAGTTCACGCGCAGGATGCTGGTGCGGCCGCGGGCTTCGATGCCCACGCTGGCCAGCGAGAAGCGGCGCCGCTGTTTCTGGTAGATCGATTGCGCATCGTCGTACAACACCAGCAAGCTGTTGGTGGCGGGGCTCACCATGCGTGTGGCCATGCGCAGCCACGATTCCTCGAAGTCGTGCGCCTCGTCGATCAGCAGGGCCGTGTACTGGCCCACCGGCACGCGACCACTGTCGACTGCACGCTCCAGCACCTGCGCCAGGGCAGCGAAGTAGGCGTCACCACGCAGACCACCGGGCACGGCCAGCTGGTAGCTGCGCACCATGTCCTGGCACCAGGCATGGAAGGTGCGCACCTGCACGCGTTCGTCGATGCCGCGCGCGCGCAGCAACCCGTCGATGCGGGACGCCAGCGCGCGGTTGAAGCACATCACCAGGATGGGCGCCGATGCCGTCGCCGTGGCGGCAAGAAACTGCGCGCGGAAGATCAGCACCATCGTCTTGCCCGATCCTGCAGCGCCATGGATCACGCGGTGGCCTTCGCCGAGCGAGCGCGCCACCTGCTCCTGGTGCAGGTCCATCACCTGCAGCAGGTCCGGCAACAGCGGCGGTGCGCCGGCGCTCTGTGCCGCACCGTCAGCAGCCGCCTCGGACGCGTCGTCGAACTCCAGGCTGCGCTGCGCCGACAGCCGCACCTCGGGAAACAGGTGCCAGCGGATGCGGTCGCGCTGCGGCAGCGTCAGCGTGTGCGGGTAGCTCACCGTGAACATGCCCCACAGCCGCTGCTGGAAGGCCATCGTGTCCACGTCGGCTTCCAGGTCGTCGCGCAGCAGGGTGCGTGCGTCCGGAAATAGCTCGCGGAAGTCGCTGTCCGCCACGTCGACCTGGCGCAGGCCCGACATCACCACCCCCCAGCCATAGGGGAACAGCAGGCGCCCGGCAAACGGTCCTTGCGGGTGCACCAGCTGCGGGTCGGCCTGCATGAGGTCGACGAGCTCGAGCACCACGTCGCGGGCCTGTCGCAGCGGGTGTGCCACGGTGCTGCGGCCTCGCGGCGTGGCCAACTCCACCGCATCGCGCGTGCCACCGACCAGCGTGCTGCGCTTCCAGTCCTTCACCTCCAGCAGCAGCACACCCCAGCGCGGCGACAACACCACGAAGTCGGGCTGCCGCGCACGCGGGCCGATGGGCACGTCGTGCCAGACGATGTAGTCGTCTTCCAGGCAGCGCTTGAGCTGGTGCAGCACCCGCCGCTCGCCCGCATTGCATCGGGCGTCGATGTTGCTCAGGCCTTGGGGGAAGACAGCCATGGTTGTATGCAGGGTGCCTGGGTCGTGGCGTCACCCCGGTGGCTGCCAGGCTGACGCCCGAAGGGCGCCACGGGGCACCGGGTTGGTCGGTCTTGTGCACGAGGCCCGACATGCACTTGACGCGCGCCACTGGGTTGGTGGAAGGTGAGCATGCGTGATGGCGGTTGGCCTGTTGTTGCGCAAGAGTTGCTGCTAGCCACTATCGCTCATCGCGCAGCCTCCATGCGAGCAAGGCGCCGAGGGCATCGTGACCGAGCACGCCCACGCGCTTCGTGGATCAGTCCCGCTTCAGGAGATCCATGAACGCGGGGTTGAGGAAGATCTTCTCGCGTCCGACCTTGTGCTCGCGGAGGATGCCGATGGCCGCCAACTGCTTGAGATAGACACTCGCGGTCTGGCGCTTGGCCAAGCCCGCCTCCACGACATGTGTGATGCGGCAGTACGGCCGCACGAACACCAGTTCTGCCAGTTCACGCGAGTAGATCTGGCTGGCGTCGCGCCGCATCCGTTCGGTGGTCTCCTCGAGCAGACCACGGACGGCCAGGATCTTGTGCATGGTCCAGCGTGCCGTCTCCGCCACGCCGCTCAACATGTACAGCAGCCACGGCTCCCAGTCGCCGGTCTCGGTGATGCACTGCAGCCCGCGGTAGTACTCGGCCTTGTTCCGGAGGATGTGGCGACTCAGGTAGAGCACGGGGATGTCGAGCAAGCCCTGCTCGACCAGGTAAAGCAGATTGATGACCCGTCCCGTCCGGCCATTACCGTCGGTGAACGGATGGATCGCCTCGAACTGGTAGTGGCCGGCTGCCATGCGCACCAGCGGATCAACCTCTGCGGTGCCCGGCAGGGTCCCGTGCATCCACTGCTCCCAGTTCGCCAGCTTCTCGCGCAGCAGACTTTCACCTTCCGGCGGGGTGTAGATGACTTGCCGGGTTCTGTCGTTGCTGAGCGTGGTGCCTGGCGTCCTTCTGATGTCCATGTCGACACCCTTGATCGCGCGGCAGATCTGCACCGCGGTGTTCGTCGACAGGGGTCGCGTCTTCAGTGCCTGGTATCCCTCCCACAGCGCAGTCCGATACCGCAGCGCTTCCTTGGTTGCTGGGTCGGCCTCGCCCTCGCTGACCCCGTCGAAGAGGAACATCTGATCCGTGGTGGTCACGATGTTCTCGATCTCGCTGCTGGCCTGCGCTTCAAGCAGCGGGATGGTGTTGATCAGCACCCCTTGGTTGGGGATCAGTTGGCCCACGGCCTTCAGCTCCGCGACGGCGGCGCGGGCGGCGATGCAGGCCTTCAGAACGGCCCGCGATTCAAGCTCCACGCCCGGCGGAAGTGGCGGGAGCGCGTTGTACGGCTTGGCGGGGTCGAAGGCCATGTGTCGACAAGTGGGTCGGAAACCGATCTGTCTGGAGGATGTGTTTGCCCGATCGACATGATGCCAGAACATGTCGATTCGGACGGCCTTAATCGACATGTTGAGAAGACTTGTCGACACGCCGCCTCGTTCCACGACGCTCGTCCGGCGGCTCGGCGTGCACCACCAGCCGCCCGATGTCGGCAACAGGCGGCTCAGTCGCTTGGCGGGTTGATCTCGTCGGTGCTCTCGCCGGTGTCGTTGTAGCGGGCGATGGCGCGGTCCAGCCGCCGCAGCAAGGCGTTGAGAGTCTCGCCGTCGCGCCTGACCAACATGGCCAGGGCGTTGTGCTGGTCGGCAGCGGTGGCTGCGCACTCGACGGGGCCGATGGTCCCGATGGTGATCTCGCCGCCACTCGCGATCAGTGCCTCGATGTTCTTCATGCGCAAGTGTCGCCCGCGGCGTCGGGGTACCAGAGCGGTCCGCTGGGCTCCGCTAGAAACTCAGATGACCGGCAGCCCCAGGCTCTGCAGGTAGGCGTAGGTGCCGTCGTAATACGCATCGCGCCGCGTGCCGTCTTCCTCGGCTCCTTGCGGGACCACGATCACCATGCCCTGCCGGGCGCGCGTCAACAGCACGCGGTAGGCATTCTTCAAGTAACGCTGACGATCGGGCTTGTGGATGCGTTGCCAGCGGCTGCCGAAGAACTCGTGGTGCTGCCAGCCCTGCGGGTCGTGGCGCAAGTCAGCGTCCCACACCACACAGGTCCAGTCCAGTTCCAGACCCTGCACATGAAACTCGGTAGCCACGTCCTCCAGGTAGTACGACGAACGCACATCGTCGCGGTCGTTCAGGAACCAGTGCACCGGGTCGACGGGAGAACGCACATCCAGAGCGTGCGGCTTCAGGCGCTGTGCTTGCGACGAAACAACGATGCCGTAGCGTTCTGACCCCCGCGCCTGCTGGCGCAGCCAGCGGCGCGCCTTGTGGATGTCGCGTGTCAACACCATCGGATAGCGATCAGCAATCTGCGCGTACAGCGCCTTCGCAGCGCCCACTTCCAGATCGAGGACGCACTTCACGAATCCCGACAGATGCTCGGCACGAAACGACCGCATGGACGTGGCCAGATGCAGGTCCGGGTCAAACGTCACGTGCGCTCGTTGCCCGAGCGAACGCAACGACGCTGCCGCGGCGTACTCGCTGTCCTGCAAGTGCGGCGACAGATGTACATGCCACGCTGGAAATCTGGACTGCAGCGCGTGGATCCACTCCGAGATGCCGGCCTCACCCGTGTTGATTTCCTGGCCACCCCCAATCAGGCAGACGACGACAGCCCAATCTTCGTGTCGGTCCAGGCAGGAGATCAGGAACGACGGTTCTGACTCGTCGAAATTGGGGCGCCCCTTCTTGCGCCGCATGAAATCGGCAGTCTTCTCGCGTGTCCAAGCGCGCTGGGCCTCATCGAAGATCGTCACGTGCTCGGTCGGCGGCTGCGGGTCGTTCAAACACTCGTCGCGGAAGTGATGAATGGGCTGGATGAAACCCTTGACGGCCTGGCGTGCGCCACCCTTGGTGCGGGCCTTGCCTTGCGCCTTGGACCGGGCAACGTCATCGCGTGCCAGCGCCTCGCGCAGGATGGACACAAGTGGTCCGTTGCCAGACAGATAGACGCTGTGCAGATCCTTCTCAGCATCCAGATACCGCGTGGCAATGTCCAGACCCACCAATGTCTTGCCCGCGCCGGGTACCCCAGTCACCAGGCAAATGGACTTCAGACCCTCGCGCCGCGAGCGTTCGATCACCTGCGCCACGGCCTCTGCAGTGCGCGCCAAGTTCACTGCACCAGCGTCGCTGCGGGCAATCTCCGATACCGAGTGCCCGCGGTACAGCGCAGCGGCAGCTTCGATGATGGTGGGTGTGGGCTTGTAGCGCCCTTGATCCCAGTGGCCTTCCACGATGCGCTCGCGTGCCACGGTGCCCAAGGCGTCAGACAGTACCTCGGCGAGCTTGTCCGTGCTGGCAGCCACTGGCGCCTCTACACCGTCCCGGTGCGCGCTATCGCTTGTTCGATCCTTTCTACCGCGAACTCCCGTGATCACTAGAACGGGCAGCAGCCTCGCAGAGTGACTGGACTCGTGGAAGTTTTTCAGGTCCAGCGCGTAGTCCCAGACCTGGTCCAGGTCCTGTCGAAGGACCGCCCGCGCACCGACCTTGAATTCAATGACGAAGATCGTCTGGTCGATCAACGCAATCGCATCGATGCGCTTTCCCAAGCGTGGCACCACAAACTCGAGATAGAGGCGGCCACGACCGGCAAATGGGGCCAGCGCACTGCGAAGGACAACCAGTTGTTGCAACCACGCGTCCCGCTGCGGAAGCTCCACCGCAAACTCGCTCGCGGTAGCCAGTTCCCCCATCACCGCATCGTCAGTGCGGATCAGAAACTCGGCGATGCTCGCTGAGAAGTAGGCCCGCCGAAGAGGCGCTGTCGCCATGGGACCTGACGCAATGGATCAAGCTTCCCGAGCGCCTGCCCTCAAGCGTCGATATTCGCCGCCCGCAACGCATTCGCCTCGATGAAGTCCCTCCG
>VFQO010000065.1_pt1 | contig 137129 bp, 124 predicted proteins | sample 3512331 | NCBI WGS metagenome assembly VFQO01 (sample SAMN10412371, study PRJNA504923) | tailings metagenome | isolation source: Replicate 3 from Balatoc abandoned mine | place: Philippines: Itogon, Benguet | collected 2017-08-28 | reverse complement strand
CGACCAGCACCGGCGAAGCGGCGCAGCTGCGCTTCGTCGCGAGGACGCGTGCGCAACTGGAACCGATAAGCCCTAATGCTGGACATTCATACAGTATATCTATTACACACACTGATGCAGTGCCTCGCCGGGCCCTTTGCCCCAGCTCGGCGCTGCGCGCTATCCTTCCCCCGCCTAAAGGCCGAGGCTTGTCGCGCGTCTTGGTCAGGCTCGGGCAGGCCGCCGTCGAAAGAGCTTGCTACCCACGCCGCGGTTCTTCGAATGGGACCAAACCAGCGGGGAGAGGTAGGCCGCGTCAGGAGAGCTGGCCACATATCGGCGTGCACGCTCCTGCTTGGCTTTTCGGACGTCCTCTTCATCCCATTGGTTGCCCGCTACACTGAACACTCGAGATTTCACATCCTTGTAGAAGTGTCGGCGCAGGTCAGGGTTGAGCCCCATAAGGGTGTCGAAGGCTCGATTTAGCGAGAGTTTGTAGTCGCTCTCATATTTCAGCACTGGCTTGCCACCGTCCTCACGACGTTGGCGTCGCGTACCGTAGCCTGAACGGCCGAACTGACTGTGCATTGGCTTCTTGACGCCGCCCTTGCCGCGGGTACGAATCGTCAGCCAGTTCAGAGAGACCTCCTCGATGCCTCGGCCTGGGACGTACAGCGGCTTCCCGACGGGCTTCTTCAGTCCCTTGATTACCCAGTTTGGTCTGTCGATCCCGAACTCCTCCTTCGATGCGCGAGAAGAGTGCATCAACTTGCGGAAGATGTCCTTTTGCTCCGGGTTTCCATACGCGTTGATGACGGCGCCGATAGGGGCGATGGCATACAGAAACACCGGGCTCGCCTTTGACGATCGCTGATAGACCCCAATCGGAATCGCAAAGTAGCTGCTGACGTAGATGGACGCACCGCGAACACGCTTTCTGTACTCATCGATCATGTCGATGAAATCATGGCTGTCCAGATTGGGCGCGACACCAGGTTCGGCTCCGCTCTTGCCGGAGATCACATCCGCCATGTACTGCATCCGATCCATCTCGGCCAGGAACTCTTCGACCACACGGGGCTTGACCGATTCGCCGGAATCCATGAGCCACGCATCGAGCTCAGGCCAGTCGTGCAGCACCTCCTCAGCTGAGCTCTGAGCACCACGCTCGATCCAGGTCAGAGCCGAGCTGGTCGATGTGAGCTTCCCGCGCTTCTCAACGATCGAGTAACGCTTGACCCAACCCCAAACCACGGCCCCACGCAGACCACCTCTCTCCAGCTCAGGCACCTCTGTGTACAAGGCCAGCCGGGCATTCCCCGTTCGAACCACTCGAAGCGGACGCTCGCCTCGAGCCTGCGCAAACTCCTCAGCCATGCGCGTGATCGACTCGACCACCCGCTCCGCGGGGTACATCAGGGTGAGGATCGCATTGACCTCGACCGTGTCATCCACCGCGGGAGCAGCGGCGCCCCGGTGATCCCCGCGCCAGGCGGAGATGGCGGCATCCACAGCTTCATCGACTTGCGCCTCAATGAGAACCTTGTTGTCCAGGGCGCAGCTGCGCAGGTGATTGCGCAGCTCCTGCTCATGAGCCATGTCGGCCAGCAGCACCTCTTCCACGCGACGCAAGGTACGCAGCCAGGAGATGTCACTGGTGCGCCAGCGTCGACCGTGGAGATAGGCCTGGACATCGGAAAGGCGCGCCCGGTCGATGCACAGGAACCACGTCTCACCATCGCGATCGGCGTCGGGCCCATCCAGCCAGATTGAGGTCTTCTTGCGATCGGTGGGCTCGTAGCGGTTGTACGTCGGGACCTCGACCCGGTGAAAGCCCTTGGAGACAGTCGCAACCAGGTACGCAGGCATCGCTTCCCGATCGATGCGGTAGCTGGCCCCTCGACGCACGAGACGACTCTTGTCCCCCAGGCTCATGGAGCCAGACAGCACGATGCGGGACCCCGAGCGAACGTAGCTGTTGCACTGGGTGATCCACTCCGTGACGCGCGGCCGAGTGCCGCTGTCAATGAGTAGAGCATCGTCGTCATCTTCCACAAAACGGAAGTAGCGCGACTGAAAGTCCAGGCTCATGAACTTGAGCCCCTCTTCGCGCGGGTAGAAGTCCCCGAACAATTGCTCGCGGTGATCAAGGCCGCACAGAAGAATCAGGAACCGCTTGTAGTGCAGCGCCAGGTTGTCGTGCTCAGCCATCGCCTTGGAGAATCGGATGTCGTTAAGTCCGATCTTGGTGCCATCCGCCCCCTGGAACGGACCATCGGACTCCAGGCGCGTCGGAAAGAGGCGCTTTGCCGCTTCATGCGACGGCTCTGATGAATAGACGACGTGCACGTTCTCCCCGTTGCGAACCAGCAGGAAGACCGCCCGGTTCTGCATCTCATTCATCATGGCCTCGTAGGGGTGAGTGTTTCGGCCGTAATCGACCTTTCGCGCTGTCACCGCCATCGACACGACGCACCGGGGCTTGGGAAGCACCTGATCCAGCAGGTCCTTCTTGGCCAGCAGCTCCCGGAAGAACACCTCCTGGCTTCGCCAGTCGAAGGAGTCCTCCACATGGGCCCACACGGCGAGCTCTTCGTCCATGTAGCGCTTGCCCTGCAGGAGGGTTAGCGGTTCGTCGGTGGGGGCATCGGCACCGGAGGCCAGCGTCACCACCGTAACGCCATCACCGGTGTACAGCCTGAGCGACTCGATGCCCTGGGAGAGGGTTTTCACGTAGTTGATGGCATCCCGCGACTTGGCCAGGGCCACCTGGGGCTTCTCAGCGAAGTACGGCGTCAGAGACTTCATGAGCCGCCCGAGATGCTCGGTGCGCTGCGTGAGCCACTTCGAAGCGGCCTCGGCGATGGCAACGCGACGCCCAGCCTCCAGGGTGAGCTCACGCACCCCGTCCGAGGTGATTCCCTCGCTGATCATCACATCCACACGATCGCTGATGGTGGCCTTGCGAACAGCCAGCGGATTTCCCTTGGCCGATGAGCGTCGTGCAGCTCGGCGCAGCACCCGCCGGATGTCCTGATCACGCTTCTGTGCGTCCACGCTCTCCCGCTGGATCCGGGCCGCCTCCTCGTACTCAAAGCGCTCCACCGCCTCTTCGGCGGCCTCCTGAACACCAGGCAAAGCCAGCGGATTGACCTGCGCCATCGCCATCTCCTCCTGGAGGTCTGCCATCTCCTTCATCACGAGCGCCTGCTCCTGGGAGCGAACGCTCTGCGCCTCCTCATCCGACACAGGCTCAAAGCGATCGATGAATTCATCGATCAGGAAGGTGAGTTCATTCTTGCCGCCGTATCGTGGGTGCTCCAGGATGTCCACGGAATGAGGCTTGTCGTCGTGGACATGGATGTTGAGGAGGAGGTGGATATCCCCGGCCTTGAGATGCCCGGCGGGAGGGTATGACGCGATATCCTCCTCGCTGAAGCCCTCCCTCAGTCGCCAGTACCGCCCAGGCTCGAGGACCTCGTGTCTCTCGATGCGGGTGACATCACCGCCATCCTGCTTGAAGTGATCGACGGAGGTGTTGAGGCCGCGCTCCTCAACGGAGACGGCGGGAGTACTGTGATGTCGAGGATGTTCGGTGGTCATGGAGGCCTCAGAGTATGCAATTAAGATATCTGAAACGCCATAAACCACCCACCTGCGTGAGGGCAGAGTTACCGCATCAGGTGGCCCTTGAACAGCGGCTACATGTCGCCAAACACCAATCCGAGACCCTCTTTCGTGAAGTCCTCCACAAACAACAAGAAGTCGAGCCAGTGGCGCAGCTGGCTCGGCGTGCGTGCTGCATTCATCGCTTGGGCATCAGCCCTGGGTGCTTGCATTGCCATCTCAGCCCCGTATCACAGTCTTTCTGGAGCCGCGCACGAAAGCCTCCCTTGGCTCCTGGGACTGCTGGGGCACTGGCAGTGGGCTTTTCTGGTCTCTGGCCTGCTCGCGGCCGTGCTCGCTCTGGCCGTGGGAAGGTATCTGGCCTTCCTGCCTGCTGCCGTCATCCTTGCGTCGTGGTTTCACCACCTGCCTCAGGCGCCGGATGGGGGTGTGAAACCTGGCGCTTCGCATCTGAGCGTCGTCACCTCCAACCTGAATTTCGGCAACCCCGACCTCTCTGCCCTGGTTGCATGGGTGCAGGGGGAGGACTCGCCCGATGTCCTGGTGCTGCAGGAGTTCACCGAGGTCCACCAGGCCCAGCTGAACGGCCGAGTAGGCGCCAAGCTCTACGAGCGATACCCCCACAGGGTGCTTCACCCCCAGCCCGATCAGTTCGGTCTCGCGTTGCTCTCCAAGCATCCGATCGAGGAGCACTCCGTCATCCTTGGTGCAGACCACTTGAGCACTCCGAAGATCCGTGCGCGACTGCGCTGGAACGACGGGCTGATCGCCGTTTCTGTCGTACACCCGATGCCTCCGATCAGTGCCACCTATGCCCAGGTAGGCCGCGCCAGCCTCTCGGATGAGGCCGATCACCTGGTGGCCACCGGCTTGCCGGGCCTGCTGGTGGGCGATTTGAACGACACACCATGGGGGGCAGGTCTGAGGGCGCTTGAAGGGCGGCTCTTCCTGGCATCTGGGTTGGCTCCGACCTGGCCTAACGCCGCTGGCCTCGCGTCCTTGCTACCGCTTGACCACATCCTGGTCACATCGCATTGGAAGCGAACTGCCGCACTCCGCGGCCCTGATACAGGCTCGGATCACCGGCCTGCTGGAGCGCTGCTCGCACCATCCATGTAGAGGCTGCCCGGTGTTCGGTAGATGTCATGGGCTAGACGACAAGGCCCATCTTCACGGCCGCACTGCGAATGTCCTCGTGCGTGAGCTCCACTCCGTGGAACAGGGCCCTGGCCGTTCCGGTCTGCACCTGGGCGTCGTCCTCGACCTCGCCGAAGCCGCGGATGCCCATATCCATCTCCGCCAGGCTGAAGCCATCATTGCAGGACTCCAGCATGCGCAGTCGCTCCATGGCTTCGGGCTGAACATGCGGGCCCACGTGCAGAAACATCGTGCCCGATCCCCCTTTGCGGGCCAGTCGCCCGCGCAACTGGTGCAACTGGGACAGGCCATAGCGCTCCGGCGACTCGATGATGATCGCCTGCAGGCTCGGCAGAGTGATACCGACCTCGATGACGGTGCTGGAGATCAGCACCTGAAAGCGCTGCTCGTGCATTCCGCGGATCACGTCCGACTTCTCCTCCTTGGTCATGCGGCCATGGAGGACTGCAACCCTCCCTGGGAATCGCTTTTCCCACATCTGCGCGGCGCCGAGAACGGATTCGCGGCCGTCACTGTCGCGCTCGCTCGACTCAGCGTCACCGGCGCCATCAACCAGGGGATAGATCACCGCAAGCTGGCCACCGCCGGCCAGGATGTCCTTCGATGTGAACTCAAGCACATCGGGCATGGCTTCATCGTCCACGACGACGGTCTCGATCTCCTTCTTGACCGGGCATTCACGCAGGATGGAAACGTCCATGCCGCCGAAGTTGATGAGCGCCAGGGAGCGGGGTATCGCCGTCGCGGTGGCCTCAAGGAGGTTGGTTGAGCGGCCCACCAGCGCGAGCTTCTGGTCGACGCTGAACTTGTGTTGCTCATCCACGACCACCAGGTCGAAGGCCTTCTTCGCACGCTTGGCGGCATTGAGGAGGGCGGTGGTGCCGATGCACACGCCCTCGGTGATCTTCTCGCCGGCGGTCACAAGACTCACCGGCAACCCCGGGAACAGTTCTCCCATCTCCTTGGCCAGCTGCTCAGCGACAGGCAGGGAGGGCGCCAGGACCGCGATTTCAGCACCAGCTTCGTAGGCTGCTGCGATCGGCAGCATGAACGTGATGGACTTGCCGGTGCCAACGTCACCCGAGAGCAAGCGGCGCATCGGAAACGCGCTTCGCAGGTCCTCAACGATCTCATCCACGCAGCGACGTTGGTCCTCGGTGAGCGGGTAGGGCAGATCCGCGACCAGTGACCCCAGGAACTGCTTGTCGATGGCGATGGCCGATTTGGCGACCGCAGGGCGTGTCTTGGCAGCCGCGGCGCGGCGCGCCACCGTGTCAGCAGACATCTTCTGAGCGATCAAGCGGGCTCGCAGGCCCAGGCCAACGGTTTTCGGGCGATGCAGAGCCCACAGCAGCTTGCGCGGGTCATCAACGCCATAGATCCGGGCGAAATCCTGGGTACGCAGGCCTGCCTGGGCAAGCAGCAGAACGCCAGCCTCATCCAGGCGGTCGAGTGCACGGGCAACACCCTCTGACAGCGTCTCGGCACTGACCTGGCCCTGCTTGCCCTTGTAGATGGAGGCGATCTTGCCGCGTTGCTCGGGCTGCACCAGGATGGGCGAGGCCACCTCGAAGTTCCCACGCCACTCCTTGAGGGTGCCGTAGAGGTGAATGTCCTCACCCGACTCGAGCGTCAGGAACGGCCAGACGTTGCCAAAGGCGACCACGCGAACAGGAACACCATCCCCATCCACGCAATCCATCTGGATGCGGTAGGCCTTCGGGGCGAACTTGACCGTGTTGCCTTTGCGGTCGAAGAGGGCGCGCGCGCCAAGGCGCAGGATGAAATACCCGGGCCGACCGATCTCTGCCTGCAGGACCTGGAGCTTCGGGGCCGTGAAGTCGCGGTACTCCTTGGGCGCGGAAAGGAGGCACTCAGCCAGGGTGGCGAATCCCAGCCGCTTGAGACGGCCGAGATCGACTGCCTTGGCTTCCCGGGAAGCGGCCTTCGATGTCGCCTTCCCGGCGGAGCGAGCCTTGGCGAGCTGGGGAGAGGAGTGGGCCTCAGGGCGCTGGCTCCTCACGGGAGCCGCCTCATCCTGCTGCTTGGTGAAGAGAGAGCGGCGTGCGGGCTGAGCGATCTGCACGGGCTACCCCGGGGATCAGGCGGTTACAGCCGCTGCGGCACGGTTGATACCGCGGCCCCAGGTGCGACGGGGCTCAGAAGCCGTGGGTGCAGCCGCGGCGGGGGCCGAGGCGGGAGCGGCAGCGGGAGCCGCAGAGGTCATGCCAGGGCGACGGAAGTGACGAGCACCGGCCGAGGGGGTTGCCGAAGGGGAGGCGGGAGCCGCGGGCGCAGCGGTGGGTGCCGAAGCAGGCGCCGGGGAGGGCGATGCCACAGGAGCGGGCGAACCGCCCTGGACGCCAGGACGAACGAATGCACGTCGAGGAGATGCGGGGACAGGGGCCTGCTGCGCGGCGGGAGCAGCGGGCGCGCTCGCAACAGCCGGGGTAGCGGCGGGGGCAGGAGCTGCCGCCGGCGCCAGGGGAGCACCCTGTGCCGCAGCGGGCGCGCTTTGCTGAGCACCAGGGCGAACAAAGGTGCGACGAGCGGGCAGGCCGCTGGAGGCCGCAGGCGCGGGAGCAGCGTTCGAAGCAGGAGATCCCGCGGATTCGATCAAGGCCTCATCAGCAGCAGCCCCGCCGGCGGAGGGCTCCTTGGCGGGCCCAGCGTCATCAGCGGTTTCGTCGGCCACAGGAGCCCCGGGGGCGTCAGCCACGGTTTCGGCGACCGTGGCGGCGGCGGGCGAAGCGGGGATGGATGCCTCAGCGCGGGAGACGGGAGCGCGAGAGAGGTCAAAGAGCTGCAGCGACTTCACCTGAATGACGCAGGCCTTGTGCTCCTTGCCAGCCGCATCGATCACGGTCGACGTCTTGAGGGCGCCATCGATGTAGATCTCCACACCCTTGCGTCCGGCGCGCAGGATCAAATCGGCCATCCGATCTCGAAACTCCAGGGCATGCAGCGAGAAGTTCTCAACCCGGCCGCCACCGGCGATTGCGCTGGACTCAACGGTCTTCAAGTCCACCTCAACCAGGCGGCCCGAGGCGCCCTCGGTGAGCTTGGGGTCGGCAGCCAGGGCGCCAACGATCTGAATGCGGTTGAGTTGCAGCATGACATCTCCAGGATGAGAGGACGTATCAAGGACGAAGAAGCGGCCGGATTCGGTCCGTGGACAAGCTTCGTCTGGGTTACAATCCAGTATATCCGATATCACAAACGCAAACCAATCCAACAACCACCGGCGAACCTCGTGCAGCCAAAGGCTCGATGGTCCGAACAACCACGCCGCGCACCTCTCCCCAGCCCGAGCATTTTCCGATACGACGCCACTGCGTCGTCTCAAGTCTCAAGATGACATCCACCTCAGCAAACCACGACAGCGCCGCCCCGCTCGCGCCGATCACATCTCTGGGACTGCAGAAGCAGGCCCTGATCTCCTTCTATACAGGGAGCGATGAGGAGGCGCGCGCCAGCCTGGCCGCTGTAAAGCGCCAGATGCCCACGACGCGGATGATGGATCCGCAATCCTTGCTGGTCATGTCGATCACCAGTTATCGCGCGGACCGCCTGGCCGATCTGAGCTGGTGCGCGACCGTCTCGCGGTCCCTGCTCGAGCAAGGGGAGGGGGCGCCTCACGTACGGCGAACTCACAGCATGATCACTGCCCTGGCGGCCAGTGCATCAGGCTTGGTCGATGAAGTCAGGTCGAGCATTGATGAAATCATGTCGTGGTGCAGCGATGCCGACTTCAACCTGGGCGACGCAAGCAGCGTGGTCATGGTGCTATCTACCATCGCCAGCAAGTCGGGCCCGGTCGCCGGCGTGGATGGGGCGATCCAGAAGATCGGGATGCGCTTTTGCGGCGTGATCGCCGCGACCGAGATGCTGTGTCGTGCTGCGTGGGTCTACCCGCGCTATGCGGACATTGTTCGCCGGGCTCATGGCGCCGTGCTCAGGATTGCGCAGGCCGCGATCGCCCACAGTGTGGCGGGAGATCCCGCTGCAGCGATCAGCGAGCTCGTTGGCCATGCGGAGAGGCTCGGCAACGCCAAGCTGATCGAGAGTGCGCGAATCGCCATGCAGCGCCACCACGCCTCCCTTGAGAAGCAGAGCGATCTGATGACCCGATTGTTGGCCTTGACGCTTCGCGGGGGTGGAAAAAGTCACGCGGAGCGTGCGGTCCCGGAGGATTGCCCACCAGAAGTCATGCGGCAGGGGCGGGACCGTGAGGCGTTTTCGCCTCAGAAGGTTGTCAAGTGACGGTGTATGCGATATAGTATTTGCAATCTGTTCTAAACATCGACGTTATCCCATGTTCAAAGCCCAAGGTCAGCGAGTGAGCGAGTCCGGCTCGCACACCCGTCAAGGCATGCAATCCGCCCGAGCAGGCGTGGCCTGTGCCGCCATCGCCGCGTGCCTCATGGGTGCGACTGCGGCGAAGGCGCAAGGCGCCAATCTCGCCACCACTGCGGCGACGCCACTTCACCTCAATAGCGCCGCGTTGATTCGTGCGTATCCGATATTCACTGTGCAAGGCGCAGACAAGATCGGAGGCGATGTCGCCGCCGTCGAAGTCCCTGCGATCTCGACCACCCGTGAATCCCTGGGCGCAGCGATGGATCTCGCGCTCAGCGACAAGGGCATCACGACCCACATTCGCACCCCCATCAAGTCGGCTCGTGCAGTCGGCGAGGTACGCGGTGTTCGCGGCAACCTGGAGCAGGTCCTTGCTCGCCTATCCGAGTCCTTCGACTTCTTCTGGGCGGTCAAGGATGGACTGCTGACCATTGATGGCGAGCGCCCCTTCACCCTGGTTGCCACCGGTGAGGCCAGCACGACCGCCGAAACGCTCAAGGCCATCCTGACCAAGGCCGGCGCGCGCGATGTTCGCGCCTCCGGTCTTCCCAACGTCTTCTTCTTCACTGCCACCCCATCGACCCTGGATGAAGTCGTCCAGGTTCTGGGTGTGGCATCGGGCAAGCCCGCCGGTGCCGGTGTGGCGCTGATGCACGGAGAGCCGATCGTCTCGCACACCGCGCAAGCCCAGGCAATGGCTGCTGCCCCTGCCGTCCCTGCTGCCGCACTCGCGTCGGCAATAGTGCCCGCCTCCGCCCAGGCCGTACCTGCGGCACCGAACGCTCATGCAGCGCCCGCTCAGGCGGTTGCCATGGAACAGCAAGTCGCCGTCCAGGCGCCGCGCCGCGCCCTCTTGAGCAAGCCCGTGGCTGTGACCCCGGCGGAGGAGATCGCTCAGGCCGAGCGCCTCTGGAGCGTCAACGTCTCCGATCGAACGGTTGAGGGCGTCCTGCGCCGCTGGGCTGCCGTCGATGGCTGGGCCTTGCGCTACGAATTCGACCGCATCCCCGTTCTTCGCCCCTCATCCGTGGTTGCCCGCGACTTCATCTCGGCCGCAAAGCAGGTCGAGACGCAGCTGAGCGAGGCCGGCTACCAACTGGAGCTCGTCTCCATCGGAAAAACCCTTCGCGTATCCCCTGGAGTGTCCAAATGAAATCGAGCAAGTCGTTCATCGCCCTGGCCTGCATGGCCGCAGCCAGCGCAGCGCTGGCTCAAACCGCTCCTGCGGCACCGGGCGCGCCGGCTGCGCCTGCCACCCTGGCCGTGGCCAATATGCACATCAGTGCCTCGACGGTTGTGGACCAGGCCAGCCTGCGCGAAGCGCTGGCCAACCTCTCGGTGGTTGCTGTTGTCGGTGAAAGCGCCATCCTGAAGGCAGAGCGCCCGATCGCCGGCTTGCCGCGCGAAATGACGGTCAAGTCCGGCCGAGCTTTCCTGCTGTCTGGCGTCTCCGTCGTTCCCGTCGTCTCGGCCTCCGGCGTGGAGTTCACGAGCGCCGTGAGCACTGCTCCTCTGGCCATTGCGCGCCTGGGTCAAAGCGGCGCCGAGGCCTACGCTCAGGACCAGGTCCTCAAGACGGTGGTCGAGCAGGACTGGAATATCAAGGCCGGCGACACCATCCGCACCTCCGTTCAGGAGTGGGCGCAGCGTGCTGGCTGGCACCTCGTGTGGCAACTGGAGGACCGGGAGGACTTCAAGTTCCTCGCTGGCAACCGCTTCAGCGGCGACTTCAAGGCCGCCGTCTATGGCCTCTTCAACTCCCTGCCCCTCGATGTGAAGGTGCGCGCCGAGCTGCGGCCGGACAACACCCCGCCGATGGTCCTCATCACCCGCGACGAAGGCGTTCGCTGATTCAGCGCGTCCACCACCAACTTCAAGGTCAAGGCACCATGTACAAGCTCTCCCTCATCGCCACCGCCGTCGTCCTCGCGGGATGCTCTGCCAATCACGAACTCGTCCGCAAGGAGATTGAGTCCAATCAGAACAGGGCGAAGCCGGTCGTTGACCTGCCCAAACAGTTGGCAGTGCCGTCGCGAGTGACCGAGATCCGGGGTGCGCAAACGCCCGTCGCTTACCTGGCCAATGCCAAGGGCAGTGACTGGCTGAAGAAGCAGCGCGTTGCCATCAACGTGCGCAACCCCATCACGCTTGCTCAGGTGGTCGAGAGCCTCTCCGCTCAGGGCGTGAACATCACCTCCGAGCTCAAGCTCAACGCATACAGCTTTGCTGGGCGCGTCAACGAAACCGATGCCGAGACCGCGCTCAAGATCATCCTGGGCGCCTCGGGTCTGGACTTTGTGGCCGACGATGAGCGCAAGGTTGTGGTCATCCGCCCGATGTCCACGCGCACGTGGTACCTCAACATCGGCAACCGAAAGTCGCAGTTCACAGCAGAAGCCGCCAAGGGTTCCGTGCTGGCTTCGGGCAACGATGTCGACCCCCTGGGCAACTCGGGTAGCAACACCAACAGCCGCCAGCAGTTCGGCGGCAATTCGGTGGATCCGAGCACTCAGGTTGCCGGCGCCGGTGCGGGCGTGAGTGCCCAAGATGACTTCTGGGCCAGCCTCTCCAAGGAGATGGACAGTCGCCTGTCGCTGCTGGTTCCGCGCGAGATGGCGCCGAAGGAGGGTGGTGCACAAGCCGCTGGCGCAATCCCCCCGCTGCCCGGTGGCGTCGCCCCGATGCCGGCCGTGGCGCCCATGCCGGGTATGCCGGGCGCTGCGGGACCGCAGGCCGCATCGACCCTGAGCGGTGGCTCCCCGGGTGTGAACGCCCCTGAAGACGAGAACGGCTACGTCAAGCGCCAGGTCGGCTCCTACTCGATCAACCCGGATACCGGCGCCGTCACGGTGCAGGCGCCGAGCTGGATCCTGAGCGACCTCGATGGCTACATCAAGCGCGTGCAGGAGATGTACAACACCGACCTCACCTTTGCCGGTGAAGTCCTGCTGGTGACCACCAACAAGGACGATTCGGAGGGCGTCGACCTCAATGCCTTCGCATCGTTTGCGAGTGGCAAGCTTGGCTTTGTCGTCCAGAACAACGCACTGGGCGGCCTGACCCTGTCCACTGCCGCGGGCACCTTGCCCAACCTGTCGGCGCCCAACCAGCCGGTTGGCGGCGCTCTGGTGGGCGCCACATACAACAACGGGCGCAACGCGCTTCAGGTCTTCAACGCTTTCCTGTCGCAGCACGGCAACGTGAGCGTCGTACAGCGTCCGCTGATCAGCACGACCTCGGGCGTGCCGGGCATCTTCAGCAAGAAGTTCACCGACTACTACAACACGATCAGCCAGGAAGCCGTCGCCGGCAGCACCGGCGCCCCGGTCACCGCTACCCGAAACAACCTGGTTCCGGTGGACTTCGGCACCGAACTGCGCATCAACCCGCGCATCGATGTGGCCACCGGCCTCATCCGCGCTCAGCTCACCCTCAACCAGGCGCTGCAGTCGGGCTCGAAGACGGTGCAGCAGACGATCACCGCGGGCAACAACTCGGTGACCGTGCCCACGACGATCCCCATCGTCACCCGCCAGAACCTCTCGGGCGAGATCTTGCTGCGCGACGGTGACCTCGTGGTGGTGGGCGGCCAGAGCGAGGACTCGGGCCAGACCACGGCCAATGGCCTGCCGGGTCAGAACGGCCCCCTGGGCGCCGGCGTGTTCGGCGTCAAGCAGACCCAGCAGACCCGCCAGACCTATTACTTCGCTCTGCGCGTGTCGGTGAACAAGCGCAAGTGATCCCAAGAGCCAGGAACGAGCTGTCCATGAACCGCATGACGTACGCGCACCGCCTCGAGCGGGGCTTCACCCTCATCGAGCTGCTGGTCACCATCATCGTGATCGGCATCGTCACGGCCATGCTCTCGCCCGTTCTTGGCGATCTGATCGCTTCGCAGCGCCAAGCCTACAACGAGAAGCACAACCTCAACAACCAGCTCATCGCCAAGGGCCTGACCGACTTCGCCCGCAACAACTCCGCACTGGGTCGCCTGCCGGCGCCATACACCGGTGGTGGCTACAACAGCACGATCTACAACCCTGCAGACGCCACAGCCACGGGCGTTGCGCTGACCCAGGCGCTCACGCAAACGGGCGTGCAGGTGAGCGAGATCAACGATGACGGAACGGCTGCGCGCAAGGTGCGCACCTATCAGGTCGTCACCACGCCCACGATCGATGTGCCCCTGTACTTCCAGAGCGGCCCCCTGGTCACCCTGGCCTACGACTTCGGTGTGATCTACCTGACCGGGTGCGAGCGCGGCAACTCCGGCTGCAACGGCGGTGGTTCACCCGGTGGATCGAGCCCACTGCTGACGGCCGCCAACATTGCGACCTACGCGACCAACGCTGCCGATGGCGCCCCTCAGTTCGTCTCGTCACTGCCCGTGCAGAAGGAGATGCTGGTCAAGTCCACGCAGCGACTGGAGCGGGTGCGCGACACATTGCTGGGCTACCTGCGCTCCCGTGAGATCTCTGCAGCTGCTGGCGACACGACCAACTGGTTCCCGAACCAGCTCGGCAACTCGGCTGCTGGCTCCCTCACTGGTGCAACGCCTGCGGCCAACCAGGGTTGCCGCGATGGCTGGTACACGCTGTCCACGGACACCACGATCCTGCTCACGATCGGGCTTGCGCCGGAAGAGTTTGGGCGCACCGCCTGGGGCGGAACGATCCAGTACTGCCGCGACTACGACCCCAACGGCACCAGTGGCGCGAACAACCCTCCCCACTACGGTGCGCTTCGCATCAACAAAAACGTATCCACCGGTGGCGCGCCCAGCGCGACGCCTGGCAACAACATCGTTCTGACGTTCTAAGGACGGCAAACGCTGTAGCAGGGCAACCTGTTTCTTTCCTGTGTCTCTTGTACCTCAAACCAACTGAAGGAGTTTCCCGATGAAATCGTTCATGACCAAGTTCGCAAAGGCCCGCAAGGCCGCGCAGCGTGGCTTCACCCTGATCGAACTGGTCGTGGTGGTTGCCGTGATCGGTGTGCTGATCGCCATCGTCGCGCCCAACATCACCGGTTCGCGTGACGGCGCCAACGCCCAGCTGATGGTGCGTTCGGCCAACTCGATCGCGCAAAACTGGCAGATGATCAACCAGCAGTGCGGCACGAACTCGGCCGTCACCGGCAACCCGATCGGCGACATCGAAAACATCATCTTCGGCGGCACCGGCATCAACGCCACCTATCAGCCTTGCTACACGCAATCGCGCGTGCTGCCGCTGACCGAAGTGTCGCTGGGCAGCGCTTCGAACTACACCATCGCCAACTACCCGGTGACCCTGGCCGGCGGCGGCACCGCGCCCCTGACGGTGACCTACGCCAACGTGCCCGATACCCTGGTCCTGTCGATCGTGCAGCGCTACGACAACACCGTGGACACCCTGAACGCCGCCGGCGCGACGACTGGCGCCTACAGCTACAGCACGCCAAGCGGCGGCGCGCGCTCGATCACCATCATCAAGCGCATCTAAGCCGGGCGTCGAGGTAGACCATGCTTCCGTTGGTGATCGCTGCATTCGGCTTCTGGCTTCTCAACCTTCTGGATGGGACGGCCCAGGATTACCGCGATGTTGCCGAGAGCTACCGGATGCAGGTCAAGGAAAAGCGCACACAGGAACTGGCATCGGCGGTAGCGGAGCGATTCCGCGAAACCGGTGCCTATCCGGCCAATCTCACCGCCCTGGCCACTGAGGCCGGGCGAGAGCACCTGAGATCCTCGCTGGACACCTGGCAGGGATACACCCTCTCAGGGACCATCAACGACGGCGTCTGGCGATTCCAGCGCGCGGCGATGTACCTCGAGGACCCATCTGCTGGCGTGACGCCCGCGACATATTTCGCGGCCAACACGTGCGGCACCGGAGCAGCTTCAGCAGCAACCAGCTGGTGCGGCCCCACGACAGGCACCTGGTTTCGCCAGGAAAGCCGTCAGGAATACAACCAAATGCTTGCAAAGCAGCGCGTTCGCATGAACATGACGCTGCAAAAGATTGCAAGTCACTTCAACCACTACCAGTCTCTCCCGGATCAGAACTTCGGTGGAGCAGCGCTCGCCAACGGCAGCATCACACGCATGTCCGCACTGGTGAACTACACCGGGGCAGCGAACAACTGCAGTGGAACTTTCGTTCACATGAACACGCTGCCGATCTCGTGCGAAGACATGTTCGACATCTGGGGAGGCCAGGTTGGCTACCAGTTCGAGTCGAACCGTCGAATCATCCTGGTGGCGGAGACTCCCATGGTCAACGCCGGGGGCACCCCGGTTCGCATTGCAGCCGAGCTGGACCTGACTGGTTTGTAACCGCGACGCCGTGATGGCAAAGGCGCCACAGCAGGCGCTCAGTTGATGTGCTCATGGTGTATGTGATATAGTATTCGCAAAGATTAACCCCGCTGGCGCCGGTGCGCCTGAAAGCAGTGATATGAGCAGTTTCGAGCCGGAAGTCATTCGGGATGCAGAGGACAGAGAGGCCCTCGTCAAGGCCCAGGAACTGGGCTGGAGCCTGGCTCCCAAGAGCGTCCTCGAAATGGTTCGTGCGCTCAATCAGTCCCGATCGCTGCGGCCCGAGGACTTGCTTGTCCATCTGAACCACATCACGCGCGAGCAATGCGACCGCTTGATGGCCAAGCGGCCCGATACCGTCCCCGTCATTCAGTGGGTGGCCTCGCAAGAGCCGGCCGCTGGCATCCCTGTCGAGAAGCTGCTCGCCCTCATCAGCAGCTACCCCTACTACGAAGACCTCTCACTGCTGACAGTGCACCCAGTCATGCGTGAGCCGGCAGCGCTGCGTCGCATGGACGAGGCCGATGCGGCCGTGATGCTGGTCGAGGACAAGACGGTCACCATCGTCTTCTCCACCGTCGCCTCACTCCTGAAGTTCCGCTCGATGGGCCGCGAGGACCGGGCCAACGACCCTGTCTACCGCGCACTGGGCGCGGAGGAGGGTGAACCGATCCTGGCCGTGGCCAAGCGCGACGACATCTCTGCCATCCTGAAAGAGATGCACAGCCTGGACTCCGCCCTGGGCGGGGCTGAGGTGGCGAACGTCTGGAATGCCGAGAGCGCGGACAACCGCAAGGAAGAAAGCCGCATGGTCAGCCGTCTGCTGGACCACGCACTGGCTGAAGGTGCCAACGACATCGCACTCCTGCCCATGGTCACGGGTGAGATCGTGGTGCAGATGCGCAAGTACGGCCAGATGATCGCGCCGGCAGCTGTGTCCGAGAAATGGAACCCCGAGCTCTCGACTCAGGTGGTCAACCTGCTGATGTCGCGCTCGGGTGCGAACCCGACCAACACGAACCAGCGCGTTCCCACGGACGGGCAGATCACCTACCGCTCCAACGTGGGCGAGGCCTTTCTGCGTCTGTCCTTCATCCCGCTGAACCACCTGGGCTCGATCAAGAACCTGACCTCGGTCTCGATCCGACTGCTGCCGCGAACCGAGGTTTCGGTCGACCTGGACAACCTCAAGCTGGACAGAGAGGTGGTCGAGCAGATCAACTTCGGCATGCAGATGTCGCAAGGGCTTGTGATGGTGGTGGGCCCGACGAACTCGGGCAAGTCCACCACGATTGCTGGCGCCATCGGTGAACACGTGAAGATCTTTGGCGCAAGCCAGAAGCGCCTGTCGGTGGAAGACCCGATCGAACGCCTGGTGCCGGGCGTGACCCAGATCAACGCGCCGCCGGTCAACCTCATCAAGGATGAGGGTGAGCGTTTCAACATCATCCTCAAGGCCATCAAGCGCCACGACCCGGACATGATCTGGGTGGGTGAGGTGCGCGACAAGGTGACCGCAGAACTGTGTGTGGCCTCGGCTACCACGGGTCACCTGGTGCTCTCCACCCTACACGCCAACCACACGTTGATGGGTTATGACGTTCTGGCCAAGAGCGTTCCCGAAGACAAGCGCTTCCAGCTCATCGAGTCGATTTCCATGATCATCTCCCAGCGCCTGGTGAAGACGCTGTGCGATGAGTGCAAGACGGTGGAGGATGTGAATGACGATGATCGTCGCATCTTCTCCCGCTACCTGGAGACCGTCGGCGAGCACGCCGATCTGCCGGAGAAGATCGCCCGCTACAAGCCCGTGGGCTGCCACGCCTGTGGCGGTAAGGGCTTCACCGGCATGGTGCCGGTCAACGAGGTTCTCCCGTTCACCCGCAAGGTGAAGGACGCCGCCATTCGCATGCTCAACGGCGGCGAAGGTCGCGAGGAGATGGCTCAGGCGCGCACTGTCACCCTTCTGCAGGCCAGCATGAAGCTGCTTGGCGAAGGTCGCATCGACCTGCAAGACATCCTGATCTGAGGCGTCGACCACCATGATGACGCTTCAACAGGTCTCAACCGCCGCGGGGGCCATTGGCAACCAGGTCAACGCTGGCATTCCGATCCAGCAGGCCGTGGCACGCATGGCAAAGCTGCAGCCGGACTACGCGGAGTTCTGGCAGCGCAGCGCCTCCACCCTGAGCGCTGGCGGCAAGCTCTCGGACGTCATTGGCGAGATCTGGCCCAAGACCATGATCGCCGTGATCCGATCCGGAGAGGAGTCGGGGAAGATCGGCGAGGTCTTCGAGCGGATCGAGGAAACGGTCGAGCTGCAGTTGCAGCTGCGCGGCAAGCTCATGGGCCTCATGTACCCGATCGGCATGGGCTTGGCAGGCTTGGGCGTGTTCCTGGGCTTCATGATCTTCGTGCTGCCCATGCTCTCAAAGTCGATGGGCGGAAAGAAGAGCACGAGCTTCGTCTTTCAGTTCTCGGAGTGGCTGTCCACCTTCGTGCACGCCAACTGGATCCTGATTCTGGCCGCGCTGGGCGCCTCCGCCTTCTTTCTCCTCAGCTGGCTCAGGACCGAGAACGCGCGAGAAGCGATTCTCGTGAAGATGCTGGACGTCCCGATCATCAGCGACGCCCTGCGAAACATGTACTTCGGGCTTTGGGCGCGCTACATGAGCATGATGATCTCCGCCGGCATCCCGACCGTCAACGCGCTCAAGTTCACGGCGCCGGTGCTCCCGGGCCCGATCGCAGAGAGTGTTTTCGCCTTTGCGAAGGATGTGGGGGTGAACAACCGGACGCTCTCCGAGTCGGCCGACCTGGACAAGCTGCCCCAGGATGACCTGCGGGTGATCTGGTGGCCATTCTTCATCTCCAGCGCCTTCATCGTGAGCGAGCAGACCGGCGAGATCGACCGCGAGCTCAACCGAGTGGCTCCAGCCCTCATCAAGGATGGCGTCAAGAGCCTGGAGCGCTTCATCGCGATCCTCAACGTGTTCGCTCTGGCCATCTCGGCCTTTCTGATCACCAGCCCCCTGGCTGCCTACTACATGGAGATCTTCTCCGCCATCAGGACTGCAGGATGAGTAAAGAACTCGCCATCGTCGCTCAGAAGGGCGACCTCGAAAACTTCGAAGGCAGCAAGGCCCTCATCCTTGGCGACGTGGTGTACGCCACCATGGCCGATAAGGGAAAGCCCCACCAGGACTTCGTCGACCAGGAGCCGCGCGCGGTCTCCCAGAACCTGCTCAAGGCCTACCGCAAGGATGCTCGAAAGCTGCGCGTGGCCGTCGACCCGATTCTTGTCGGCCGCAGGGGGCAGCGTTTCGCGTTTGCGATCGACGCCTACCTGGCCTGGGGCCGTCGCACCAAGAGCAAGGACCCGGTGGTCCTCTTCGGTGGTGGACAGACCTCTCAGGGCATCAACATCGATGTGATGGTCTTCATCGACGGCGAACTGCAGTCCTACTCGGAGCGTGTGCTTCCCCACATGGAGAGCTACACCTTCAAGACGGCCGTGCAGTCGCTGATCGATGAGTACCGCAACCTCTACGAACACGCGTCCTTCCACCAAGCCGAGCCGCTGCAGCCCTGGGGCGTGCCAGAGATCCAGTGGGTGGGGCGTGACGCGCTGCGTGGCCTGCGGTATCGCCGCTTGGGCATGCTCACCACCGGCAAGGGGGGCTTTGCACTTCCCGCTGCTGCTGCCCTGGCCGGCGTGATCCTCTACGTGGGCGTCATTTCGATCGGCTGGCAGCGTCTTCAGACGGCCACGGCCGACTACGACATCGCGGTGGACAACGCCGAGATCCGCAAGCTCGGTGGCATCAACACCGAGTATCTGGACCTCATGAACGCACGGCGCATGTACATGGAGGCGCCAAGAAAGCAGGCGATCCTGGCCGACAAGGCGCAAGACATTGCCGCCGGCGTCGCGCAGGTGGCCAACGTGCGCATCGTGGAGATGCATCTGCCTGCCCCCAATCCGCTGGGCGGGGCCCAAATCGGCCTGAATGCAGCCAACCCCGCTGCTGGGCAGGCCCCTGGTGCCCAGACCAACCCGCAGGGCATCAGCGGGCGCGCACCGGACGTACTCCTGGTGATCTCCACCCCCAAGAGTGAGGCGTCCGGGCTCGATCAGGCCGAGAAGGTGATGGCCGAACTGGCGGGTACCACCAAGCTCTCGATGCGTCTGGCCATGGGCGGCACGCGCGAAGACAAGGGCAACCGGGTGTTCAACATCGAGGGCTTCATTCATGAATAACGTGATCCAGCAACGCATTAAGCTCGCGGGTATCGCCGTCTTCCTGGTGCTCGCTCACCAGGCCAACGGTGCCTGGGCGATCTTCAAGGAGAAGGTCCAGGCCCAGCACAACGTCACCGAAGGCGTCTACCGCTGGACCGACAGCTACAACGCGCTGCAAAAGAGCATTGAGCAGTGGGGCGTGTCCTACACCAAGGAGAGCACGCTGCAGGACCTGCGTGGGCTGCTCGAGATGGCCGATTTCGAGAGCGCCCGACTCAACATCAAGACCGACGACGTCGCTGTCGTCTCGGTCGATGGCGTGCGCCACAACGAGATGCCCATTGGCCTGACGAAGGTCTGCCTGGCCACGATGGTTGGTGGGGACGGCAAGTCGATCAAGGTGAGTGCGCCGGACTACCGCACGCTCTTCACCGGCATCAAGACGATGACCGATCGGGCCGACATCGACATCTCGAGCATCGTCATCCAGGGCGACAAGGGGACGCCGACGGCTTCCCTTGGCAACTTCTGCATCCTGCTCTCGCGAGGCTGAACCATGGGCAAGCTCTTCAAACACAGCAACGCTGTCCTGTACGTCACGCTGGGCATCTTGATCCTCATCGCGGGCATCTTCCGCCTTGGCGACACCGTCAACCAGCGCCTGAAGCAACTCCCGATCAAGAACGTGGCGAGCGCGGCGCCGGCGGTGGTTGCCGACGTCAAGCGTGAGATCTACCCGGTGTGGGTGGTCCAGGCATCGGCCCGCCAGACCGAGATCCACCAGGGATCTGTCGAGGACATCTTCGGCAAGGCTGAGGCGGCCGCGGTTCCGGGAGAGGCGGGGCAGGCTGAGAAAGCGCTTGCGGCGGCGCCAAAGCCCAGCCGCGCGGAACTGTTCCAGCAGCGCTTCGTAATCGCGGGTTACGGCTTCAACGGCATCTTCGTGGGTGAGGTGTTCTACCGCGCGGGTGAATCGATGCCTGAACTCGCTTTCGTGGACTCCGATGGTGTTTCGATCACGCCCAAGCTGATCGACGCTCAAAACGGCAGCGTGGCCATCGACCTTGGCGGCCAGCGCCTGCTCATCAAGGACCGTATCGGAGCTCTGCGTGGCGCTGCTTGAATGGATTGACGATCTTCGCGAAAGCCGGCCGGTACTGGCCTGGAGTGCAATCGGCAGCGGCGCGCTTGCTGTGGTGATCGCCATGTTCATGGCGATTCCTGCATCCCCCATGTTCGAGGCGGTTGGCGCCACGGAAGTGCAGTCTCGAATTCGCGCGGCCGGCCAATCCGCCTACTGGGGCTACCGGGTTGTACTCGGGCGAAATGCCCTGGAGCGGCCCCAGACCGTCTACGGGACCATCACTGGCGCGTCCACGCAGGGCACGGTGTTGATGTCGGTGCCGGTGGGTGAAGGGTTTCAGATCGTGCAGGTGAAGCTCGCGAACGTGCAGAGCGAAACCGTTGACTCAAGCCGCCTGTGGGGGCTCGTGGAGCAGGTTCGCAACCAGAACGCTCGTGTCGATGTGTACCCCGATGGTCGTTCTGTGGTGTGGATCAAGGGTCAGCCCTTGAACCTCATGGCGATCGAGGTCGGCGCTGCCAAGCCTGAGACCAACCCGGTGACCAACATCGTGGACAAGGCGTTCGCCTCCTATTACTGGAACGTGATCTGGCGCGGTGAGCCGCGACGTTGAAGCCCCTGCCACGAGCCCCCACGCCGGACCACATGGCCAGGAAGTGCTGATCAAAGGCGGCGTTCATCTGCGGCGTTCTTGTGCTGTATATGCATCCAGTATATAGTCCGTGCCCCGGTTGCGCGTACCCATGAAATCCGAGCCCGTCATTCCAGCTGAGATCCACGTGCAGGCGCTCGAGGGCAGCGTGTGTGCGGGCTTCCCGTCGCCGGCGGCCGATTTTGCTGCCAAGCGCATCGACGTGTTTGAGCGCTTGGTGGTGCACCCTCAGGCCACCTTCACGATGCGCGTAAGCGGCGAGAGCATGCGCGACGCCGGCATCTTCGATGGCGACGTGCTCCTGGTGGATCGCGCCATCAAGCCACAGCACGGCAAGATCGTCGTGGCCGTCGTCGATGGTGAGTTCACCTGCAAGCAGCTGTACCTACGCAACGGACGCCTCAAGCTCAAGGCTGCCAACCCCACGTTTCCCGACATCGTGCCCAAGGAGGGGCAGCAGGTGGAGGTATGGGGCGTCGTGACGGCGGCTATAAAGACGTTTGCCTGAGGCCGCAGCATCCCTGCCGCGCGCACGGTGCAATCTACAGTGGAGCGCTGATGTCACAACGTGCACTAGGTTTTCGATTCGCCGCAGCGATTGCCATCGGTCTGTGGCTGCCGCCACTGCAGGCCCAGACCGAACGCGTCAATCTCATCGACGGCATGGGAAACTCGTCATGCGTTCAGTTCATAGAGCTCAACGCCAAGAACGAGCAGTTCACCAAGCTGGTCTTCGGTAACTGGTCTCAGGGATTCTTCTCTGGGATCAACGTCGAGCGTTCGATCACGAAGCGCAAGAGGCCCTATCCAGTGCCCGCGAGCGCCAACGAAGCTGCCAACAAGCTGCTGGAGCGTTGCCGCAAGGACCCGGCCGCCGGAGTCTTCGACGTGCAGATCGATCTACTCAATGAGTTCGACACCGGGGCCAAGTAGCCGCGGACCAGACATGTTCGCCCTGGTTGACGGCAACAACTTCTATTGCTCGGCCGAGACCATCTTCAGGCCCTCCCTCAGGGGTCGACCGGTCGTGGTCCTTTCGAACACGACGGCTGCGCCATCGCCAGGTCAAACGAGGCCAAGAACCTTGGCATCAAGATGGGGGAGCCCTGGTTCAAGATCCGCCACCTGCAGGAGAGCGCCGGCCTGGTCGCACTGTCGGCCAACTTCGAGCTCTACGCAGACATCTCGGACCGCATGATGAGCCTGGTGGCGGGTCTCGGCCATCGTCAGGAGGTCTACTCGATCGATGAGTGCTTCGTTGATCTCACGGGCATCCGCGGTGATCTCATCAAGCGCGCCCGCACGATCCGGGAACGGGTGTTGAACTGGGTAGGCCTTCCCACCTGCGTAGGCATCGCCCCCACCAAGACGCTGGCCAAGATGGCCAACCACATTGCCAAGCAGGCTGAGCGCAAGCCTGGCTCCTACCCGGCGGAGTTCGCCCAGATCTGCAACCTCGCCCAGACCCCTTCCTCCCAGCTCGATGAGCTTCTGTCTGCCACGCCAGTATCAGACGTGTGGGGTGTGGGCAGAAGGATCTCAGCTCAGCTCAATGCCCAAGGGGTGCACACAGCCCTGGACCTCAAGCGAATGAGCCCGGCACTTGCCAGGTCGGGCTGGAACGTGGTCTTCGAGAGAACGGTCCGCGAGCTCAATGGGGAGTCCTGCCTGGCCATGGAAGAAGTGGCACCAGCAAAGCAGGAGATCGCGTGCACCCGATCGTTCGGCGCACCTGTTCGAAGCGTCAATGAACTCATCGAAGCCGTGAGTGACTTCAGTGCAAGAGCGGCGCAGAAACTGCGGGCCCAAGGCGGCCTGGCTGGGCAGGTGCTGGTGTTTGCCCGAAGCAGTCCGTTCAGGCAGGGTCAGCAGTACAGCGGCTCCCTGGTGATGCCACTGCGCCGGCCGAGCTCGGACACCATGCTGATCACGGAGGCGGCCACCCAGGGGGTGAGAAAGATCTTTCGCCCAGGCGTGGATTTCGCCAAGGCCGGGGTGATGCTGCTGGACATCAGCTCGCAGGAGCACGCGCAGTTCGAGCTCGACCTGGACTCGGTATCCGATGTGCCTGGCCAGGGCGCCGCGCAGGGCAGGGCGCAGGACGTCGCCGCGCGCCGGCGCCTCATGACAGCGCTTGACGCCGTGAACGACCGCTTCGGTCGCGCCACCCTGCAGCTGGGCAGCGCCGCAACAGCTGGTGAGCCCAGGAACTGGAAGATGAAGCAGGAGCGCAGAACGCCAGCCTACACAACCAGGTGGGAGGACATGCCGGTGGTTCGGGCGTAGACCGAATGAAGGCGTTCTGCCACGCGACCTGAAACCTATTGGGAGAGAATTCCGTAGAGCAGTAGCCAGAGCACACCAGTGCCAATCGCGGTGAACCTGATGCGTCGCTTCAGTCGACCCCAGGCGCTCAACCTGTAGTTGTCCGCACTGGCTTGGAAGAAGCGCGGGTAGAGGTTCCAGAACAGGGATCCGACGACAAAAAGCACGACGCCAATGACTACCTTCTTCCAGGTTGGCAAAGGTGCATCCGGCGTTTTCTGTTCTCCCGGTTTGTCGGCGTCATTCGCCGCCTGAGCCGGGGGCTTAGATTCATCGGATGAAGACGCCGCCTGAGGCGGGGAGGCTGGGGCTGGAGCCGGCAAGGGAGCTGGTTCTGCCTGAGTCGGAGTGGCTCCAGAGGCAGGAGGGGCATCCGCAGCAATCGGCGCGGTGGGTGGCGCCACGAAAGGCGGGAGGGCGGGCTGCGCCTCTGGCTGTGGCGCCGGCGCGGCCGCTGCTGGTGCTTGAGCTGCGATAGGAGTCGCCGCGACGATGGCCGCGCTCGGCCAATTGTCGAAGGATCCACTTGCCCGAGCGGCGTCGAATGCGGCATTGATCCCGCTCAGCTTCGTCATGAGGCGATCGTGCGCGACGGAGAAGGTGGTCGGAGACTTTTCGCCGGCGGACTCAAGCCATGTGGAAAGGCGATTCTGCAGTTGCTCGGCAAGCGCGGGATTGGCTACGCTTGCCTCGATCTTGCCCGAGAGCCGGTGGTAGGCACCCGCGAGCTCGGGTGACATTTCAATCAGCGTGGTCGGCGGGAAAATTTCCTTGGGCTCCTGGGCGGATGCCCCCGACCAGAGCGAGAAGATCAGGGTCAGGCAGATTGCCACCCCACGCAGTGATGCCATCATGAGCTTGCCTCCTTGTTCGCCTATCAGACGAGATGTCCGACACCTCCATACGGCCCAAGAATAGCCCATGCAGCGGCACTGAAAGTGTGATGAAGGTCGCGTGAGGCTGGGCTATGCGGCTCCCTACAGGGCGCCGGAATCTACCGGGAGAGCCGGCGGCTATCAGGTGGTGCAGTTGCGCTGCAGCAGGGTCAATGTCGGTGCAAGATCACGCGTAGAAAGCAGCCCCGACCAGAAGTTGCCCATCGCCCGCGGGACATCCGCAGTCCATTCCCAGTTGCGGTCGCGTGCGAGAGTTTGCAGCGTGGATGCAGGGATGGTCATCGCGACGCGCAGGGTCGGAGTTCCCTGAAGGTCCTGATACGTGGCCATAGCGCGAACGCGAGCCCGACCATTCATCGTGATCTCGTGCTCCTCAGGTCCGCTTTGCTGGAGCGATTTGAGGTACTCATCGCCCAAGGTCACCCAGATGTCCAGATGAAACTGCCCAGGGCTCGAGGCCTTGCAGTGCATCGTGGCCACGTGAGGTTCTTTCTCGGTCTGGGGCTGCGAGATGGTGGCGAAGAGCCCGGACGCATTCCGAGATGGCACCAGCTTCCAGTCGGCGGGCTCAGGAGGGGCGTCGGTCAGCACCTTCATCCGCACCATGGCCTCCCGGCTCATCGGGGGGATATTGCCGCGATCGGGCTGCAGGGCTGCCAGGGTGATCAGCTTGGGGTCTACCCCCATGCGCATAACGTACTCGACCAGCAGTCCCGAGAAAACCTGCATGGCAACCGATTCGGCCTCGGCCTGCTCGCGCAGCATCACGGCGCTGCGCTTGCCGCTGATGTAGTGCTGGTGAACGCCGTACCTCGAGCCCGGAATCATCGACCTGTAGAGGCCGCCGAGAAACGCGTAGGCACACGAGGAGAGGCACTCGCCGGGCAGCTCAAGCATCTCCAGGTAGCCTTCGCGCTCCGGTTTTGAGCTGCCTACGATCGTTTTGCAACGCAGATCTCGGAACGCCTCGCCGAGTCGCATTCCGCCAAGCAGGCTGCCGCCTGGCGAGTGGACGAGGACGTTGGGGCAAGTGGGGAGGCCGGATCTCTTCACGGCCGCGCGGAACTGATCGACCGAGTTGGCGGTGATTTCGCCCTTTGCGGCGATCCAGATGCAGTCGTTGCAGTTGCCGCCGTTTCCCTCGAGCGAAAACGTCATCGGTTGAGCACTTACGTGCCCAGGCGAGAAGACCATCCATGCGGCGACGATCAGGGCGCCGGACAGTTCAGCAAGGAGGGAACGGGTTGAGGTGAGTTTCATGGCACCATCCGGTGGGTGACGCAGCCACTGCGCACCTGGTTGCAGATCTCAAGGAAAAGACAGACTCCTGGGACCCTGCAGGACCCGGGTCGGGGCTCAAGTGGAGCGCCTGATCAGCTGCGCCGCCTCTTGGAAAGCCTGCGCGATCGACTCCATGGACTCCACCGAGAGCCCGAGCATATCCAACTCGATTGCATTTCCACCTGGCACGTCGCGCACGGTCAGCACGGTATGAAACCGCAGCGAAGCCGGGCCTGCGGGCGGCTTGCCGTCGACCCATCCATCTGTGTCAACCCAGGCTTCGACTGAGGCAAGCGGGGCCCTGCCTGGAACCGGGTCGGGTAGGGCTTGCAATGGTTGATTGGATGAGGTGGCCATGGAGGACGAGATCAGTAGATTGCGATGTCCTGGGAGACTGGTTGGCTGCGATAGTGCTGAAGCCCACAGTGCACAGCCTTCAAGACGGGAACATGGAACGGGCGGAGCACGATGGGGCGCATCTCATCTTTCCGCTCGATCGCCTCCATCGAAGCGTAACGCAGGATCTCTTCCCCGAACTGAAGATAGAGATGGCGTACGTCCGTGATGTGGCTGACATTGGAGCCTTCAAACCGAGCGCCAACGACGTGGTGCAGTTCTAACAATGCCTCGGGGTCGATCCCAAAGGCGGCCATGATCTCCTTCTCGCTGGATTTGACCACCCTCATTCTGAGGTACATGCACTGGCCAAGAAAGCTGTCCAGGCGTCTGTCCTTCATGCCGTATTGAGGATCATCAAGGCTCACGCCTGCTTCCACCATTCGATCAGCCTCACGTCGCTGATGGACCTTTCGGGCTGCCTTGTTGACAAGGAGACCTTGACCAACCAGGAAACCGCGCTGAAGCGCGTTAAGTTGACTTGCGCGAGAGATCTGATCGACAGCCCAGGCCGCCGCGGTCTCGTCTGCTTTAGGGTGCAGCACACCGAGGTAGGCTGGCGTGTGTTTCGTGGCCGAGTCGTAGTAGTACGCCTGGTTCCACCAATCCTGCTCGGCGAATGTCACCGGAACTTGGGCGGCGTGACGCCACAGAGGAATCCGGAATCCATCCAGTGCGGCCTCGATATTCCGGGAGCGCTCCGTGTAGCCGCGCACCGAGAACGTATCGGTGAGACGGTGGTGGTAGGTGATCAACTCTGGTGGTGAACTATTGCTCAGGTCGTAGCTGCCACTCTCGCGGCGCCAGTCACGAAGCATCTCGATCATCAAGCCGTCCGGCGGACGATGTCCTTTGCCGGTGTTGGTTGCCTCGTAACGAGCGAAGTCAAGCCCCCAGCGCTCCAGTTCTGCCTCGTTGCTGGAGCCCAGGGTTCCCTTCTTGAACTGATTGAGCTTGAAGCAGAACCAGTTTCTCAGCGAACGCAGCTCAGGAGTGTCAGGCGGCAGTGTCATGCCGTTGTCGCCTACCCAGTCTGCGGCCCACTCGAACTTGGAGCTGTAGTGGCGCGGCATTGGAAGTGACTTGCTCATTGCAGGAATCCTTCCTGCGCGCCGGCGTCGTGTCGGGCATCTCCAGATGCCCCAAGGCTGGGATCCAGACCCATCATCTGGGCGATGGGACCCCACTTGTAGAGGATCTTGCGCCCACCAAAGGGGCGTACATAGTGAAGGCCCTCAACGAATACCTTGGGGCGAAGGTGGTCTCGAATCGTGCGCGAGTCGTACTTGATTCGAGCTGAAAGCTCGTCAGTCGTAAGAAGCTCCCTGTGGTCGTAGTCCTGAGTCGATGGGACCGGGACCTCACGGCTCGAGGGCCTCAATCCAGCCGAGCTGGGGGCGGGTGGGGTGGCGGGAGGTGCCTTTGGGGTGGATGAGTTGGGTCGATGCTCCTGGCGCTGGTCGGCCACGGGTACCGCGATCTCAAACGGGGTGTTCACGAACCTGTCCATGCGAAGGCTCAGGCCTGCGTCATACAGGATCAACGAGAGCGCGGCCGCGTCCAGGGGATCCCCTGCTGACAGGGTTTCGGCCAAGAGGCGGCACACTGCTGCGTGCTGTGTAGCGCTCAAGGGCGCACACGCGGCGCCGGTGCGCCGACGCAGTAGCTCCACGCGCTTGGACAGGGCCTCGGAAACGTCCCGGCTGATCGGCTGATCACTGGAGAAGCCTGGAACCCGATCGTCCGGCACCGCCAGCTTCGTATGTTGGAATGCATTGCCGGACTCCAAGGAAACCCCACCTTGATCGGGATGGCTCGAAGCTTCAAAAGGCACACGCGAATGGGCGTGCGAGTAGGAGGTTGGCGCCGAATCCACCGTGAATTTTTCTTGCGGCCCCATTTCGAAGCCCGCTGTGGTCACGCTGTCGATGAGTTCAGCCAGGAACCGGCGTTGCTTCACCATCGGAGACCAGGCGCTTTGTGGGGCCTGCGAATACCGCTCACTCGCAAGCATCCTGACGTAGCGCACAAGGCGCTGGTAGGCTTGTGCAAGGGAATCGCCGGTGAACTCGAAGCTGATGCAAACCTCTGCCATCCCATACTTCAGCTGGGTGTTTGCGTACCTCGTCGGCCTGGAGGGTTCAAACCCGAAAGCGACCAGAGCACGTTGGCACGACGTGTTCACGAGGTCCACAGGCGGGTTGTTGATGCAGCGAGCCACCAGTCGAGAACTCACGATGAGATCGTGATACTGCCGAATGAACCAGCGTGCCGCGTCGAACAGACGCGCATCCTGCTTGAAGCCGATCGACGTTCTTCCGGTGGAGATCTTGATATCCGCCTCGAGCAGGATCGCGACTCTACGAAGCACTGCGGCATCGTGATTTTTGATGGCTTTGTCGATGACCTCATCAACACGCCTCACAAGGTCGAGTTCCGTTAGGAAAACCTTGCTGGCGAACTCGCTGCGATGGCGAGCGGGCTGCGCGTGTTGATCGGATTGGGGATGCTGTGAAATCATGATCGCGTGTCTTGAAATCAGGTAACTTGGATGTGAGATCGGGTGCTGGAGTCGACTCACTCAATCTCGCCGATTGGTACTTGGCGCTTGACCATCAAGGTCAGTGCGGTGTCGGTGTGGAGCTGAAAGCCTTTGGCGCGCCGGGCCCGCTTGCGCAGTTCAAAGTGCCCGGGATCGGTCTCGCATAGAAGGCCGAATCCGTCTGGGATCTCGGCCTTGGAAAGCAGCCCATCTGGGCAGCAGTAGTAGACGGCCTCAGCGAGATCTGCATAGGCCTGACGCTTGGTCGGCTTGGCCAGGTCGGCCAGGAAGTCCGCGCGGCTGACCTTGACCTCGTAGATCGCGGGAGCTGCGTTGGCAGACCGCAGCGACGGCATGCAGGCGTAGACATCCGGGCGAACAACACCCCATACCCTGAAGTTCTGGGGGTCTGGATTGGAGAACTCGACGTTCTCCCAGGTGAAGAAGCCCTTGTCGCGCAGGTGAGCGGCCAGGCGGTGTCCGAGCTCGTGATGTGGCCGCTGGGTGGCGATCTGGGCTTGGCGCGCATCGCTCAGGTAAGCCACCCCACGCTTGGTTACGCAAAGCAGGGGGCCGGTGTTGTATTTCCGGTCGACCGTTTCGGCGTAGCCGTGGGCAACCAGGTCCAGGTCAACGCCGCTGAGCTCAACCAGATGAACTGGTCTGCCGTAGCCCCAGAGCTTTCGCAGGCGGGTCGTGTGAGCTGGCGTGAGTCGAGGAGGAGTCCCGCAAGCAAGGGGTTCGCCAGCGGGCATCCACTCCGTGTTGCTGTCCAGCTCGAGCGTCATTGTGATTGCGTATCGGAAAACGCAGCGGCTGACCACTCAGGAAGGATCAGATCCTCAAGGCACGTTCCCTTAAAGAGCGCAGCAAAAAGGGTGGTTCCTGGTACATGGCCATCGCGCTTTACCAGTTTGTCGATCTGAAATCGATTGAAGCTAAGGGAGATCTTTCGCTTGAAAAAGCGCTCCGAGTTCTTGGGGTCGAGTTCGTGCACGATCTCAGGAAACAGATTCCTGATGACACGAGCAGCCGTGAGCATCTTGACCATGCTCTCCGCCCTGGCATAGATCGGCATCTCGATGCACCAGTTCGATTTCGTGCTGCCCTCAGGAAGGAGCAGTCCCATGCGGGTAATCTTTATGTGCTCGCTGAGCCCTTTGTAGATTGACTCTCTCGTAACGAACATGAGGTCAAAACTGGCCAACCAATCGTGCGATGCGAACACATGCGCAATCGCCGCACCTGCTTCGCTTGCATCATGCTGGCGCTTGAGCTCTGAGTACTGGGCCACATCGAATGCTAGAGCGTTGACATTCTTGTTGATGCCAAGCTTTTCCTTGAACTCGTTGAAGTTGTGCGCTTGATCCATGAGTGTTGATCGATTGATTGTGGGAGTGGTGTCAGCGCATCCGGGGCCTTGCCACCGCGGATGCAGGATCCTGAGCCGGGCTGGATGAGGGGGTGGCCCAATCGGGCTGTATCAGCAAGCGCGCGCTGGTGTCAGCGAAGAGGGCCGCGAAGGCAGAAGAACCCTTGATTTCACCGCTGGGGCCCGCCAAGCCGAGGATCTTGCTGCGATCGAAGTAGAAGCGCTCTGAGGCTTCCTGGTTGAGTCCAAGAAGGGTTTCATGCATCACCGGCAATGCATCATGGAGAGCGTTGTGGATAAGGCGTTCGGCTGCGAGTTCGTCGAACTCACCTGAAGACACCATCTCCGGTGGGAGTGCCACTCCTTGAACCGCGACGGGCTCAAGTACCTCGATACGACAGACGTTTGTGTGCTCTGCGGCGCCGCGATCGTAGTCGACCGTGGAGCTGATTTGAACACCGAAGAACTGCAGCCATGGGTTCTGCACGAAGATCTGAGCGATGGCAGCGCCAACTTCACACGCGTCGAGCAGGCTCTTCTCTTTCATCATTGCGGCGTGGCGCACAAGGAACTCGCGGCCGGCGTTGTTGATGTAACTGCCATCGGCGCGTGCAATGAAGTCAGGCGTTGTCGACATGATCTGATCGGCGATTGGTCTAGAAAAATGAAACCGCCTTAGAGGCGGCTTCGATTGGGTTAGGTTCAGTGCCGGGCAGCCGCCATGGAGCGGATACGAGGGAAGAAGTTTTGAGGCAGGTTTTCTTCGCCTTTTGCCCACCGAACTACGTTCTCCTGAACCTCTTGAAGGGCATGTTCGAGCCACTTTTGTACCGAGGCCTTGGTCACGCCAAGCACTTCCGCGATCTCTCCCTGGGTCAGTGGGGAGTCTTTGTAGTCAGGATGCAGCCCAAGCCGCATCTGTAGCACTTCCCCATGCTTCTCATCCATCGTCCCGTTTGAGGCGCGTAGGATCCAGTTGAGGAGCTTCTCGGCCTCCCGGTCGTCCGACAAACCCAGTTCATCGCTCGCAAGCAGCTGTCGAAGCGTTGTGATGGCTTGCTCACCGTTATCGGTTTGGCCCTCGCGCCCGGTGGCCATTTGACGGATGAGCGGGAACAGGTTCTGCGGCAGGTTGTCCTCACCCTTGGCCCAGCGAATCACATTGAGACGAACTTCCTTGAGCGCCTGATCGAACCAGTTGCGCACGGTCTCCTTCGAGATGTTGAACTTCTCGGCGATCTCGATGGCCGAGACAGCCGTGTTCTCGTAGTCGGGGTGCAATCCCAGACGCATCTGGAACACCTCGCCATGGAGTTCGTTCATGGTGCCGTTGGAGGCGCGTAGCAGCCAGGTAACCAGCTTCTTTGCCTCCATCGTCTGCTCCAGGCCGATTTCCTCGCTGTCCAGGAGGTCCTGCAACGTGCGATCGTCGCCATCACCGAAGGACGCATCCGTGCTCACGAAGTTGTTCTCGGTCGGGCGGTGGCCCTTCATGGCGTCTGCCTTGGCTTCAAGTGCCTGGGCGGCTTCCATGTCGCCGCGGTTGGTGGCCTCACGGGCGCGCTTGCGGATCGCGAACTCCTGATCACGCACGTGAGTGGGCGTGCGGATGATCTCGTCAGCGGCCAGAAAGCGGCTGATGGTGACGCGGATCCAGGCGTCGGCGTAGGTCGAAAACGCAAACCCCTTCTCTGGCAAGAACATCTCGGCCGCGCGGATGAGACCGAAGGACCCGGCCTGGAAAAGGTCATCCAGGGAACGGCCGGTGTGACGGAACCGACCAGCGATGCGAGCAAGCAAGCGCGTGTTGCGCTCGATCAGTTCGGCGCGCGCGCTTTCATCCCCGGCTTGGATGCGGCGCCCCAGATCTGCAGCCTGCTCGTACGTCGGCGGGGCGAAGCGATCGCTGCGCAGGCGGCCCAGTAGCGACTGCATCGCGTGCGCATGGTCTTTCTTGGCCAGCAGAGCGGCACGTTCTTCGGCGGCGATCGGGTCGTAGCTCAGGGGCTCCTGCTCCGAGAACACCGGCTCCTCGTTCAGAGGACCGTCTTCATCGGAGGCAGCCACCTCACTGGCATCAACAACCTCACTGGCATCAACCTCGTCGAGATCGTTCTCATTGGCGATCGAGGGCTCCGCAATAGCAGGCTTTGCCTTTTCACTTTTGGCTTTCTTCGAGGAGACTTTCTCTCCATTGCCGGCGACAGGAGTTTCGCCGACCATAGACGAAGCACTCGAAGCGAGCACATCTGGTTGGCCTGCAGGCTTTGCCACCGGTGCAGCGGCGTCTTGGGAGAGTCCTGACACCGGCTCAGCCGAAGCCCGGCCGCGCTGAACAATAGCTGCACGAGCGGAGCGAATCGCAGCGAGGCCGCCGGTGGGTTGTTGAAGCCCGGCGGTGTTGCCCCCCGTCGCCGGAATGGCGAAGTGGCCGCCCATCTCATTGCGAGCCTTTTCGTACGCCTTGTCGGCAGCGGCCGAGCTGTCAGCGATGGCCAGAACCGCCATGACTGCCCCCGGGTTTTCACTGCTCTCGGTGACAAACGCGTTGACCTCATCGAGCGGAACTCCCCCCGCACGCAGGTACATCGCAACCGACACCTCTTCAGCGTGGCCCTCGATCATCTTGGCAACGGTGGGGTTGGCAGTCGCGACCGAGTGCACCGCCTCAGAGACGTGAGCAACGGCGTTGTCGGCGCGATCGAGGAAGTCCATCGCGGCCGAATCGTCATCGCCATTGGCGATGTCGAACAGATCGAGCTGGCCGAAGGCTTGTGCCTGGGCTTGCCAGGAGGCGGCCCGGCGTGATGCAGCTTTGGGTTTCATCGTCCGCCCTCGTGCTTATTTGGCGGCGGGAGCGTTGACCCGGGCAGCCTTGCCGCCGGTGTTGCTGCCGACCACCATGTCGACGAAGTCCTTCTTGGCCTTATTCGGGTCGGCCCAGATGTTGCGAGTGAGCGAGGCGGCGAAGCCGTTGGCCATGGCGCTGGAAGTCAGGTCGTTGAGCTTGACCTCGACGCCGTCATTGCTGCCCAGGTTCTTGAGTGAGCCCATGCGGCTCATTGCGCGCGAGAGGCAGTAGTTCATGTTGCCCGGGGCCATGACAGCCAGGCCGGTGCACATCCGATCGGTTGCCTCCTGGATCACAGCGGCGTATGCCGACTTGTCGGCCTTCTTGCTGGCATCGATGGCATCCTTCGAGAAAGCGATGCGATCGATGAAGGCGTCTGCCAGGGCTGCGCCGAAACGGAAGGCGAAGTCCTGCTCGGAGCTCTTGGTCTCGTTGCCGATGTTCTTCTCGAACTTCTTCATGTCCAACTCGCCCGTGGTCATCAGCTGATCGGCCAGCGGGATGGCGTCGGTCAGCATCGATTGCATGAAGGCGGAGTACTTCTCGGCCACGATGGCGCCGGCCGTGCCCTTGACCACGTTGCGGATCTCCTCGGAGAAGATCGAAGGGCTTGCGTTGGAGGCGCGCGCCATGACGTAGTAGGGCAGCGTCTTCGCCAGTGCGTTCTCCAGCGAGCGCGAGTTCGGCTTGGGCGTGCCGCGCGCGCTGCGGGCTTCGCCCAGGGGCTCTCGGAAGACGCCGTCGTCGTTGCCGTACTTGTGGATGAATGCCGAGAACAGGGCGTCACCGGTCTCGGTGTACTTGGACGCCACCCGCTTGGCCCAGTCCTTGGGGGTGTCACGCACGCGCACCTTGAACACACGGGTCACCTCGGCGTCCGACTGCTCGGATTGGGTGTTGGTGTTGTCCTCTGAGCCCATGTTGCCGGTGAAGGTCACCATGGCGTTGCCGATGTCCATCACGCCCGAGTAGCGGTTGCTCTGGGCCACTTCCAGCAGCACGTTGCGCACCGACTCCGAGGCGTTGGCCACATCGTCGAAGTTCACGAGGGCAAACGGGGTCTTGGTGGCCAGGGCGAAGCGGCGGTTGGGCAGCATTTCGGCCACGTACTCGACGCTCTCGTCCAGGCGCGGCGGGGCGAAGGAGGTCAGGCGGATCGCGTTGGTGCCCTTCTTGATCTGGATCTGCAGGGCGCCCTCGACGGGTTCGTCCTCGGCGCGAACCAGGGTGATGCCGGCACCCAGACGCTTGGCATCTTCGGAGACCTGGCGGACCAGGGCGTTGGCGATGGCATCCAGCTGAGCCGGGTCGCCCTTGAGGGTGATTTCGCTGGCGCGCAGGCCGGCCTTGTCGTAGGTGGTGACGTCCGAGGCCTGGACCTTGGCCAGGGCGCTCATGCCGCGGGCACGGGAGCCGACTTCGGCCAGGAGCCAGTCCCCAGCGTTGTTTGAACGCGTCGCCACAGCGCGCGGGCTCATCTCACCCTTGCTTGGCAGACCGCCCACATCCATGGGGGAGTTCTTACCGGAGAGGTTGACGGTGAAGTAGTAGAAGTCGCTCGGGGTGAGCTTCACATCGTCCGAGGGGTTTTCCACAAAGTTCAGGCCGACGATCTCGCAGAACTCCTTGATGGCTGCGCGAATCAGCGTGGTCTTGCCAACGCCGGGCTCGCCCTCGAGGTAGAACGGCACCTTGGGCTCGCCAGCGAAAGTGCCAGGGATCATCTTGATGCCGGGCTTGCCAGAGATGCGCTCGGCCGCGGCGTCGATCTTGGCGTCCACAGCGGGATCGACACCCTTGAAGCGGCGAGCGATGTCAAAGAGCAGGTGCTGGCGGCACTCATCTGCGCTCCAGTTGACGAAAGGGCTGCCGGCGGTGTCGTTCTTGCTTGCCATGTGGGGCTCCTGAGGGCGGATCTGCGCGATCCGATTCGATGTGAGAGTTGCTGGTTTGCGTCAGCTTTGTTGGCTGATATCACATACGCAGTAGTTGAGAGCGAAAAAGTCGCCTCGAGCGAGGCGGATCTGGTCTGGCCAGAAATCAGGACTGCGTAAAGCATATCATAAACGCAGCGCGGTGTACACTACCCGGAGAGCTCATCCCCCTCCTCCCAGCCTGCCCGCACATCCTGTCCTCCAGCCGATCGTCCGTGAAATTTGCCCAGTCAGCCCCCTCCAGCCCTCAAGGTGCACTCATAGAGCCTGCCTTTAGGGCTATGCTGCTTGGCGTAGCCTCACGGCACCGACCGACCCTGGCCACTCTCATGCGAAACGAGGACTTCGACCCACAGGATCTTCTGGATCGGTGGGCGCAGCTGCGGCCGCTGATACCCGAGATGACACCCCAGGAGGCTGAAGCGAGCGGCTTGCTCAGATCCCTGCTTCACACCTTCGATCCGCTGGATGAAGAGCGCAGGACACCCATGATGCTGGCCTACTGGCAAGGGAACCTGGAAACCGCCCATGTAATGGGACGCCTGGGCGAGAACTACGAGCTGGAGGATGCGCAGGGCCGCGATGGCCACTGGTACCTCGAGCACGCCGGCGAGGGCGTCCAAGCCGCCAGGATGTCTCACCTCATCGAACTGCAGCGTCAAGTGCTGGCGATGCACAACACGATCAACCGCCAGGTCGACCTCGCCCGACAACAAGGCCGTCAACAAGGTGCGGCTCCGCAGTCGGATTCGAGCCCAGCTGATCCCGACGATTCGAAAAGCTGATCAGGCGCTTTAGCCGCAGGCGACCTGGCGTGTGGTCGGCCATCGAGTGGACGTCTCGAACCATCTCGTCACCTTCACCGCGTCGATGCACCCGTTTCGCTCTCAGAATCTGGGGCAGGGGAGTGGGTGATTGTCAAGGGCGACCCGGAGACATGCACTAGGAGCTCGCGCAAGTTGTCCAGAGGTTTTGTGGATAACTCGTGGCCATCTCTACGCAAGGCCTTGTGCCATCAGGCGAGACCTGGGCTGCCTATCAAACAGGCAAACATCAGGTGCTGTTGCACATATCCAAAACTCAAAAAACTGACAACTGCTCGCGCGTTGTCGCCATGATGAAAAAAGCCCACAGCAATGTGTGGGCTCTTGATCATCAGCTGCGCCTTAGTTCTCCCTCGGCCTCGGTGGCGACGGCGGCTCCTTGTACTGCTTGACGATGGCATCCCGGGTGCCTGCCACCATGGCTTTCGCCTCGGTAAGGCCCCGCGCGGCACTCTGGTTGGCGGACTGTGCGCCCTGTGCAAACTCTGCTGCCTTTTCGTAGCCGGCAAACTGACCACCAACCCACGTGTAGACCTTCTGGGCCAGGTCATAGACAAGCGTGAGAGTGGTGCGAACAACCGTCCAGATCGCAATCACATACAGGCACAGCAAGCCGACCATGCTTGCAATGCCAGTGGTGGAGGCATCCTGGACGGAGTACATCGTCGCCTTGAAGGCGTAGGCGGCAAACCTGCAGACCGGGTCCATGATGAGGAAGGCGCCGATCAGGCCGAAGACGATAAAGATGGGTCGCGTTGCTGTTTCGAGCAAGATCATGTAGCCACCCGCAGCTCGTTGACCGGCAATGCCTTCGCCCTCTGGGTTCAGGTGTCCGGCAAGCCAGATGGGAGCTGCGACAACGGCGGAAAAGACAGCCATCAACCATCCGGTAATTGCGCCGAGCGACATCAAGAACGGCAAGGTAGGCAGGATGAGGGACATGGTCAGTCCAGCGAAGAAGAGCGCTCCAGCGACGATGTAGAGGGCAGTTTTTCCCATCGCTAGCAACGGCCCAAGAATCTTGAGCCCAAGCGAGGTCTTCGCCAGATTCGAACCATCTGCCTTTTCACCAGACCCGGAACCAAGGACGCCAGAAGCAATGTCGAGCACACCACCGGCAAAACCGATTGTTTGACCGATCCACATCATGTGATCACCACTACTCTTGATCTGAACGAGTGCATGGTCACTGTTGCTGGGGTCGACCGCAATAGTCTCAGCAATCCACATGGTCAAGCTGAAAGGGAGTTCTTCATTCGAGACCCCGTCGCCAACGTACCCTTGAATCCTGGCCTCGATCGCCCTGAGATCGGATACTGCGGCTTGACGCGTGACATCGAATGCCGATTCGTTCATCGCAACATCCGAAAACTCGGGAACATCCTTGATCATGGCAGCAACTTTCGAGCGGATTGCGGCCATCCCAAAAAATGAAGGACCAGCCATCATCCAGCCCGCCTTCCGTGATGATTCGAGGTACTCCTTCTGCTCAAGTTGAGCCTCATTCGCAAGCCTTGCTGCCGGGGCGGCCATGCTTTGAAGATACCGAGCAGCTGCGGCTTTGATCGCCGCCTTGGTCAAGTCTTTGGCCTGTTGGTCGTTCAGAAGTGGGGTTGGTTGCCCTTGGGGTTGGCTGGGGTTCTCCGCACCGACTGAACGCGCCGCCAGGAGCCTGGCCACGTTTCGCAGTCCGAGCTGCGAGGTATCTTCTGAAGCAGCCATGATCATGTCGATCTGCGCTTGCACATACTGGCGAGCAGCGGGTGTCGTGTCCTGGCCTTGACCCAAAGAACTTACCCCGTCGACAACAGCCTCAAACCAACCCGAAGGATCTGCAGTGTCGAGGCCAGTATCCTCCAAGCCGCTGACGACGCCGCAGTCTTTCGCGCGTGAACCACCTGGAATGCCATAGTGAAGGTCGACGCTGTATGGCCCCCTGGACCCGGCCGCACCGCCATTCGGCACCTTGGTGATCCTGTAGTCCTCCGAGGTTGCCTCAGACATCACTGCCAAACACACTTCGGCTCGCAGTACGTCGGTAAAAAGCGCTTCGGCTTTGAGCTTTGCGTCGGGGTTCGAGATCTGATTCACTGCCTGCGTACCAGCAAAGCCGGCCATTGCATGACCCCAAACCGCGGACGCTCCACCACTACCAGCCATCGCCAGCCAAAGGATCAGATGTTGTGCGGTGGAGTAGCCCGTTGACAACGGCACCATGAGTGCGGTTCCAACGACAAAGCGCAGCGGAACCCATGTTGTGCTCCAGCGCTTGCCAAGCACTTCGCCGTCCTGGGCGGAGTTGAGGGTCCCGATGATGGAGACCCATGTGAACATCAGCGTTCCGAAGGCCAGAGCGAAGATGTTGAGCTGCCGCATAGCAGCGCCGAGCATCGGAACAACCGCATTGCCCTCCCAATCCCCGAAGATCGTCCTCAAGATCATGAGGCTCATGTCCCCATCCTTGGGCATGAAGTCCCCCAGCGTTGGGTTTGCCGGCGCCGGCGTAGCTTGCGACCATGCAATTCCAGCCGAAAGCAGGGTGACCAGGAAGGTGCCGATCGCGTTCACGCGAAAGCGCTTGGCGGGGCGGGCGTTGACCGAATTCATGTGGAGGCCTTCAGGTGTTGCAACAGACTTGCGATCAAAGAACCAGGTAGGTGCTCTTGATGCGGATGGCGTCTTGCAGGCGGATGAGGTCGCGATTGGCGATCTGCCAGGCGCGGTAGGCGTAGAGGTAGCCACGGATCAGGATGCCCGCACCCCAGAAGGCAGTCACGGCGCCGAAAAGCATCGACGTGTACAGGAAAAGCCAGAAGGCGTAGAGGAGGATGGCGCCGCCCATCAGATACATGATCACCTGCAGGTTCTTCAGGCGCTCGAGCTGCTTGGCCAGGAACTCCTCACTCAGGCCTTGGCGCTTGACTGCGGCCTCAAAGGTCTCGACGCGCTTGGGTTGGATCTTGGAGCCGAAGATCGTCTTGTAGGCCTTGAAGACCTCCCGGTTGAGCTCAGCCACATGGGCCGGGTAGGCCATCTCGCGCTGCTGGCTCCAGAAACCAGTGAAGGTGCGGCGCAGAAACCCGGGCTTGGATCCGTGAACTGCTGCTGCGGGATTGTTGGGGGCGGGCGGCTTGGTCATTGTCGATGGCGCCTTTGGGCGCAGGATGGCATGCGTATAGTGTATCGCATACGCATGCTGTGCGCGAACCATAAAAAAACCCGGCTCTATGAGCCGGGTTACATCAAGGCGGCCTTGGATGCTTCAGAAGAGTCAGCCCGTGTTCGCCGGCGACGGCCTCATTCCGCCTGTGTTGGAGGAACCACGGCCGCCTGAGCCGCGGCCAGAACCCTGGAAATCGGGTTTTCCACCGTCATCGTTGTAGGCGGCCTTGCAGCCACCATCGGACTCCCTCCAGTGCGAGCAGCCCCAGAAGTGCCCGCTGCCGTCACGGCGAGCCTTCTTGAGCAGCTGGCCACCGTCGCAGCGCTTGCACTTGTACATGGTGCCCTGGTAGGCCTCGATGTCGGCCGCGCCGTTGCGGGCACCGCCTGCGCCTTTCTCCGCCGGCTTTCCGTCGACGTTGCGGAAGATCTTGCCGCACTCGGCGTTCGAACACCGGAAATAGGGCCCGTACTGGCCGCTGAAAAGCCGCAGCGGTGAAGCGCAGCCAGGCGTCGGGACCACGCCGAAGCAGTTGAACTCCGTGTCCTGGGCCGGTGCACGCTGCGGCTTGTTCGGATCCGTCGGGAACTGGCCAGGGTTGAAGAAGGTCGCCGAGCTCTTCACGAGCTTGGTCAGCCAGTCGCTCTGGCGCACGATGAAGTCACGGTAGGTGAGCTCTCGCGCCTGCACGGCCAGGCCGAACTGCTGCCAGACCGCTGTCATGTCCGGGGTCGTGATGTGGGCGGGCAGCAGCTGGATCACCCGCATGCCGTTGGCGGTCGGCACGAGCTCCTTGCCCTTGGCGGTCATGAGGTCGCGCCGGGAGTCCTTCAGGGTGTCGATGATCTTGGCGCGGGTGGCTTCGGTGCCGATGCCGGCACCCTCGCGCAGGCCGCGGCGGATCTCCGGGTCGCTCACGTACTCATGGATGTTTTTCATGGCCGTGATCAGCGTGCCCTCGGTGAAGCGCTTCTTGGGCTTCGTCTTCTTGGACTCGTAGCCCGACTCGGTGATCGGCACCTGCTGGCCCTTGGAGAGCTGGGGCAGGTTCATCACGGGCTCGGCCGTACCCTTGCCGTCCGCCTTTTCTTCGGCGTCTTCAGCGTTGTCCACGACGTCGGAGAAGGCCTTGCGCCAGCCGTCATCGGTGTAGCGGCGGCCCTTGGCGCCAAAGCACTCCATCTGCTCGCCTGCGCCCACGCCCAGCACCAGCTCGGTGGCCATGAACTTGGCCTGCGGCCAGAACTGCAGCACGTAGCGGCGCACGATCTCCACATACACCTTCTGCTCGATCTCGCTCAGGCGCGAGATCTCGCTCGGGTTGTCCAGCAGCGTCGGGATGATGGCGTGGTGAGCCGAGACCTTGGAGTCATTCCAGGCCCGGCTCTTGAGCGTGGGGCGCGCACCGACGATGGCGTTGCCGATCGCAACCGGCAGATTGGCCTTTGCCAGCGAGGCAAGGATGTTCGGGGCGTCGGCGTGCTGGTCCTCGGGCAGGTACTCCGTGTCGACGCGGGGGTAGCTTGCGAGCTTCTTGTCGTAGAGGGACTGCACCACCTCCAGCGTCTGGGTGGCTCCCAGGCCGTAGACGCGCGAGCACAGGGCCTGGAGCCCGGACAGGGAGAAGGGCAGGGGGGCGGACTCCGTGCCTGGCTTGGTCTCGGCGGAGAGGACACTCGCTCTTCCAGCCTGCTTTGCCATTGCAACGATGCGGTCAGCCCACGCCTTGTCCGTCAGGAGGCGCTCTTCGTTGACCCGATCGTCATCCACCTCTCCCTTGCCGTTGGTGCGCGGCATCCAGGTTGCACGAAACCGCGGATCGGTACCGAGTGCGATGGAAGGGGTGTAGTAATCCACCGACTTGAAGTTCTGGATCTCCAGTTCACGCCGAACCACGAGAGCGAGCGTCGGGGTCTGAACACGACCGATGTACACAGGAGACGTCGCGCCGGCGTTGCGAGCATGCAGGGTGCACGCGCGGGTCATGTTGATGCCGTAGAGCCAGTCGGAGTGAGAGCGGCACAGCGCCTGCTCGTAGTAGCCCAGGTATTCCACGTTGGGCTTCAGGTTGCCCAGCGCCTTGGTCAGCGTCGAGTCGTCCAGGGCGTTGGCCCACAGGCGCAGCACCGGTTTGCGGTTGTTCACGTAGTGGAGCAGCTCGTCCTGGATCAGCTGGCCTTCGGCATCCGGGTCACCGAAGCCCACCACGGTCTCGCAGTCCTTGATGAGTGCGGCCAGTGACTTGATCTGAGCGGCAGCCTCACCACGGGTGCCGTCTCGGCCCTTGCGGGGTGCGAGCTGGAAGGAGGTGGGGATGATGGGCAGGTCGTCCACACGCCACTTCGCGTAGCGCTGGTCGTACTGATCGGCATCCACGAGCTCGAGCAGGTGACCGCGCAACCAGCCCACCGCGTCCTGGCCAACCACGATGTGGGTGCGTTGAACCTGGGGCTTGATCCTGGCGGTCTTGGCCAGGAACTCGGCCAACGCCTTGGCGGCGGCCGGCTTCTCGGCGATGAAGAGTCTCTTGAATGCGGGCATTGCGCTTGTTGTTCTGTGAGTAGTGGGCTGAAATCAGGGGCGGTGGATGTGAAGTCAGGGGCGAGCGCGGCGCAACTGCCCGCCACCGTTCGACGGTGCTCCATAGAAGGCCGCGTCGGGCTCAGGATCGGCCGGCGGGACCATGTCGTCACCGTCGAAGGCGTCGGTCAGCGCCTTGGCGGAGCCGAAAAAGCTCGCGCGTCGCTGCGCCGGGTTGGCCGCGGCCGCCGGCGTGCGGGGGGCGTAGCCACTGGTGTTGGAAGCAGGCGCGCTGGCTGGCTTGCGAGCCGCGGAAGAGGCCCCAGAGGGCTGTGCCGGGGCGCTCGCCTGGGGTGCCGCCTGATCGCGACGACGTTGCTCGGGCATTTCGCCGGCGGCCTTGCGCTCGGCCACCACCTTGGTGACATCCTCCATCAGCGGTGGACGAAGGTTGGTGCCCAGGGCCCAGACCAGGTAGTCCAGCGGGAGATCCTTCAGCGCGGTGCCGCGGTGCTTGCCAAATGGCATCTGGGTCAGACCCGGATCACGATCACCGGCCGGCGCGCGACCCTGCTGCGGTTGAGATGCGCCACGGCGCGCCATTTCAGCCTCGATGCTGCCTCGCAGATCGCGATCGAGGTCCTTGAGCTCGCGAAGCGCCCACTCGAAGTAGTCGGCAGGGATCTCCTCGAGCTTCTTGCCCACATGCTTTCCGAAGGGCATGGTGGCCACGATGATCGGCTGCTGCGAGAGCGCCTGGACATCGGCCATCGTCTTGGCGCCACGCTCCTTGGCCTGCGCCAGGATGTGGCCCATGACCTCGGCGGTCACATCGACGTCGAACATCGCGCGGTGGGCGCCAGCGCCGTTGTCGTCAACCTGCACTTTGAGCCAGTAGCGCAGCACCTGGTTGCCGAAAGCCGGAGCCAGGGGGAGCAAGTGACGGGCAGCACGGTAGGTGCACAGCCACTTCGAAGGATCGGCCTCCTCACCCAACGCGGGATCGACGAAGGTGGAGTCCAAGGCGGCGTTGTGGGCGATGCGCACTGAGCCGTCGATCATGCGGTGAAGCTCTGGCGCAATGTCCTCAATCTTCGGCGCGTCAGCCACCATCTCGTCGGTGATGTGGTGCACGGCCATGGCTGTGGGCGGGATCGGGAAACCCGGGTTCACCAGGGAGGAGAACACTTCGTACTGATCACCTCGGCGACGCAGCACCGCGATCTCCACGATCTTGTCCACGGCCGCATCCAGCCCGGTGGTCTCGACGTCGATCAGCGCGAAGTCACCAACGATTCCCAAGGCATCGAGGTCGATGTTGCCGGTCGACGGGGGAGTCGCGATGACCAGGTGATCCGGGGTGGTGGCGTCAGCCGGTGCAGCGTTGGGCGTGGTCATCTTGGGCTCCGTGAATTCAAGGGAAGAAGGGGTGAGATCACGCGGCGGCAACCGCCGCATGTCGCAAGGGGTCGTTTGCCGCGGTGATGTGGGCAGATTGAAGGGCTCGTGCAGCGGCGCCACGATCACCAGGTGCTTGATGCACCCCGACAGGCTCGGCGCCCACCTTGAGGTGAAGGGCTCGGTAGAGATCTCGGCGCTCATCGAAGCTCATCGCATCCAGCTCTGTGAAAATGCGATAGGCGCCCCGCGCCAGGCGCGGCTTCGCAGATCCAGCCTCGCTGCCAACGACTTCGCCGATCTCTGTCCCGCCCAAGGGGAAGCGGTCCTCGACAGCCGCACGCGCCTCGGCAGCCGGAAGCGAAGCCAGAAGATCGACAATCTCGCGCACGTTGGATGGCCGCAAGCGGCCGATCAGAGAGTGCAGCAGGCGCATGCTCACGCCAGCAATGGCTCTGGGTTCGATGTCGTGGTCAATGAGGTAGGCCTGGGCGACAGCCATGTACTGGACGGCCGCCTTCGGCTCCAGACCCTCTTCGAGCATGAAGCGGTGAAAGCTCTTGGAGCCGGTACGACCACGCCACGCCTCACTGGACTTCAGACGGCACAGGTGGTAACCGATGGACAGGCGCGAGAGGCCGATGCGCATGCGGTTGGCATGCAGCATCCGGTAGGACTCTTCGGCATCACGCTCTTGAGCATCGAGTCCACCCAACTTGTCGAGTTGGGATAGACGCGCCGCCTGGGCCTCATGCCAGCTGAAATCCACCGGGCGACCTTGAGCCGATCAGGCGTCCGCGCCGACCAGGCGCAGTTCACCGAAGTTGACGGGCTGCGAAGCAGGGGAGGCCCCCTCGTGAGCAGGGCTTGCGGCAGCAAGGACTTCAGCCTCAGTGTCACCTCCAGGGTGAGACAGCTCCGAATGCCCGCCATCCACGCCGTCGCCACTCGCCAGGAGCGCAACAGCGAGAGCTTCGGTCGCGGAGGGATCGATCAAGCCGGCATCAGGCGTCGCCGGTGAGATGCTGGGCGCCACGGGGGGCGCTGCCTCCGCGACTTCGCCGCCCATCGACAACAGGGTCACAGCGGTGTCGGTGCCAGCCGTCAGGCGATCGAACGTCGGGAAAAGGTCTCGCTCTTCGGCCTTGAAGCGCTCCTTGATGCGAGCAAAGACCGCGCCGGCGCGGTTTGAGAACTCGCTCATCTGGGCCAGGATGTGACTGGGCGACCCGAAGAGCACGAGCAGCTTGTCGAACTCGGTCATGGCCGAGCTGGCTTCGCGTTCGAACTGCTCGGCAACCAGGCGCTGACGGGGGTCCGCCCCCAGCACCTTGTGCACGATCTCGGATTCGAGCACGTGGTGCGTCTCCAGCAGCGAGCGCAGGGTCGTCTGCAGGTTGGCCACTTCCAGTGCACGCTCGGCAAGCTCGGCTTTCGAGGCCGAACTGTACGAGTGCGACTCGAACACGATCATGTCCATCATTCGCGACAGCAGATCATGCTGCACCCGAAAGGTGTGCGAAGAGGCAGGCGCCGCGGCAAATCGAGCCAGGGACACGGCGCCAAAGGCGTCGGCAAACTGATGGTTGTTGATAGATTGCATTGTGAAACCAATATATCTTACGCAGCGATTGCCGCCAAGTTGACTCAGGCGGCGCGACGCGCGGCGCGCATCTGGCGCGCGCGCACTTCCTCGATGCGGCTGCGGGCCTTCGCGCCCGGGCCCGCGGAGACTTCGCCGGCAACCAGTTCTGCATCGTTTGCGCTGGCCTGGATGGCGCGGGCGACGATCTCCTTGCCGTTGGTGTCGATGAACAGGGGCTTGAACACGCGCGAGTTCATGAGGCTGTGTGAGGGGCTGTCCGCGCGCGCGCAAGTCTCGATGTTGGAGAGCGAGATGCCCAGTTCTTTGGATGCCATGATCAGATCACCCGAAGACTGGGTGATGAGCTCGGCATCGAGCACAACTTGCGCGGCTGGAATGCGGGTGATCAGCGCCTTGGCGGCGCGCAGGTAGCTGGTGCGGTCATCCACCTCGCGTGCGGCGATGAAGAGGTTCACGGCGCCGGCGTTCTTCAGGATCTCGTGGATCAGGACCGGGCTTTCACGCTTGTCGATGGCGGCCGCGATCTCGGCCTTGGCCTGAGGGAGGCGATCGAGCAGGTGCCATGGCATGTAGGAGAGGTAGCCAGCGTAGCTCAGGCCCTTGAGCTTGGCGGAGTTGAGCATCCGGCTCTCGTCGAAGCGACCCAGCGGGTTGCCCGAGTTCAGGTGTGCCTCCATGGCTTCGATGAAGTCCACTTCGAGCATATCGTTGACGTTGCGCTCGATGAGGGCGCGAATCGGCTCCGGGATTCGGTTCATGGCCGAGACGGTCTCCGACAGCGGGGACTTGTCCAGGCGATCGAACATCTCTTTGGCTTGCGTCTTGGCGGCATCCATGGTGTTGGCGCTCATGTTGGTCTTGTTCCTCGTTATGCCGCGCTCAGGGAGAGCAGCTTTTCTGGTTGGTATCGGTACAGGCCGGTCGTGCCGAGCACGACTGCTTGGTGCAGGTTTTTCGTGTTGCGGGCCGAAGCTGCCACGGCGGCCGTGATCTCTTTCACGATCTCGGAGTGGGTCATGACGCCTTCCAGGCACATGACCAGGCAGTCCACCATCACGCAGATCTGGCGGGGTGCCAGAAAGCGAAACCCAAAGTCGAGCAGGCAGCGAATGCGAAGATGAAGGGATCGGGCGATCTCGCGCGTTTGCGCCGCCGGGGGATACGACTCCATGCACCGGGCAACGTCACGCCTCCATTCGTCACGCACCGTTCGAGCAAGGCACATGAGCATCTGGTCCTTGAAGGGGCCGCACCCCGCCCAAGCACGGGCGAACATCTCGGCATCGACTACTTTCGTAGCATCACCTTCGTCTGCTGCCGTCACGCACTCGGCGCTGGCAAGCACGTTGATGATCAAGTTGAACTCGCGCACAGCGTCACCCACCTTTCGGGCGTGATCCTTGAAGCGCTGGTCGGTGTTCATGGTGCGTGCATTTGGTCTGCGTAAAGTGTATCATATACGCACGCAATGAAGAACCTGCACAAGTCATGAACGAACAACAGAGTCAGTCGCGCCCCCAAGGCAGCTTTACCCGCTCAGCCTCTCAGACCCCCAGCTCGGGCCCCACTCTGGTCGATCGCATCAAGCAGGCCATGCCGCTTGCCCAGTACGCCTCCCAGTTCACCGAGCTCAAGCCCGCCGGTAAGGGAGAGCTGGTCGGTTGCTGCCCGGTGCACCAAGAGGACACCCCGTCCTTTCACGTCAACACCGAGAAGAACATCTACCACTGCAAGGGCTGTGGCGCATCGGGCAACGTGATCACGCTATTCCAGCACATGAACGACCTCTCGCCCTCCGAGGCGAAGATCACGCTGGGCAAGCAGCTGGGCGTGTACCACGAGCGCGCACTCGACACCGGTGAGGCGCTCCTTGCCCGGGCGGCAACCGTCTACGCCAACCAGCTGCAGAAGAAGGCCAATGCCCTGGCCTACCTCGAGTCCCGCGGCCTGAACCAGGAGACGATCCGTCGATTCGGGATTGGCTTTTGCTGGGGCAGGGAGTACATGGAGCTCAGCCCCCAACAACAGCAGCTGGCCGAGTCGGCCGGGCTCATGCGGGCAGAGACGAAGAAGAGCTGGCTCGCCGGGCGCATCACCTTCCCCGTGAAGGATCGCACCGGCCGGGTGGTCGGCTTCGGCGGGCGCCTGGTGCCCTCTGACAACTACGTCGCCCATGGGCCGAAGTACATGAACTCCCCGGAGACGGCCTACTTCAAGAAGTCCGAGCTCCTCTACGGCCTGTACGAGGCCACGACCGCCATTGGTCGAGCAGGCCGAGCGATTGCCGTCGAGGGGTACATGGATGTGGCCATGCTGTCCCAGTCAGGAATCGAGAACGCTGTGGCGGTGATGGGCGCCCAGAGCTCAGAGGCTGCCTTCCAGCAGCTCTGGCAGGTGACCAAGAAACTGGTTTTCTGCCTGGACGGCGACGACGCCGGTGAAAAGGGAGCCCTGCGCTCGGTGATGGCCGCGGCACCCACCATGAAGGACGGCTGTGAGATCAGCATCGTGAGTATGCCTGCCGGCATGGATCCCGATGAGTACGTGATCGCGCACGGGGCGGACGCCTTCAACGCGATGTGCGACGAGGGCGTTCCCCTGGCCAAGTACCTGATGTCACGGCGCGTGGGCGAATTCGATCTGTCCACTGCCGAGGGCCGCGCCGGGCTGATCATGGCCTCGCGCGAGATCGGCGCCACCTTCAACCAGGCACCGCTGGTGGCCGAGCAGCTGGAGGAGGAGGCCCGGGCGGTGTGCGCGGCAGCCCTGGTGGACTCGGTGCTGCGAAAGATCGACCTGCCGCAGGTCCTCGATCGCCGTGAGCTGCAGATGGCCAGCGCGATGCTGGCCAAGCTCATCCCCGAAGCGCCGCAGCAGACTGGGCGCGCCCGGATCCAGGAGATCCGCCGCCAACAGATCGAGGCGCGCCGCACAGCGGCTCCCCGCTGATATCAGCTCCCACATGTCATAAATTCACCGGGAAATCTAAGGAGTACGAATGCTTCCAGGCATGAAAGGTGCGCTTGTTGCAAAGCTGGCCAACCACGTGGAGGAATCCGCCAACGAACAGGCGAGGATCCTCCAGGACCTACGTCAGCGCCTGTTCGAGGCCAACAAGAGGGTGGTCATGCGCAGGTCCGCCAAGGAGGCGCTGGCGGCTCTTCAGGTGGAAATCCTGGATGAGATTGAGGGACGCAAGCCTGTACGGCTCAGCGATCCGAAGAACACGGAGCTTCGAAATTCGTTCTATGTCGACGAGATGGCACACCGGGTCCGCTCGAATGGACTCGGGGTTCCGTCATCACCCAGCGGCGAGAGCGTGCAACTCGACAAAGAAACGATCGCGGACTTCAAGTCCCGTCGCCAGATCAAGTGAGGAAGACATGATTGGAATGGACGGATACGCTGCCGGCTTGGCGATCGGCAAGACGATGAACGACGCCGATTTCGCGAAAGCGGCCGAACAGCTCAGGCACCGACTGAAGAAGGCCCAGGAGGCCGGCGACATTGAGCAACCTCTGCATCAGGGGATGATCAAGACCACGAACGATCTCGTCACAGAAATTCAAGACCTGGCCGCCGATCCCTCCGCAAAGAAGGAGCGCAGGTTGAGTGATCCGGATGCGGATGTCCACCGGGTTGAGCATTTCCGAGAGGCCGCGAAGGAGGCCCAACTTCGATTGAGTGGCGGCAAGATCGACCTTGAGTTCAAGACGCCGGTAAGGAGCGTGCCGCCAACGATGATGGTTAGCTCTGTTTCGGTTGAGCTTGTACCGGCCAAGAACAAGCCCAAGCCCAGATGAATCGATTGCGCATGAAAAAGGACCCCACGGGGTCCTTTTTTTGTGCCCCTTGATGGAGCTCAGCGGTAGTGGGGCGCCCTGAGGCGCCTCTCAATCACGGCCGCGGGCGCGAAGGAGCAATGGTGGGCGCCGCAGGAGTGGCGGCGTCCAGGCGCTGGCGGGAGACCTCGGCTACGCGCTCGAGGAACTCGTTCGCCTTGATCTCGGGCTTCGAGACAGCGGCGGATTCCAGCTTGGCGGTTGGGGCCACAGCCGACTTGGCCGCCAGCACGACGGTCTTGCCATCAATTGAGGCAACCGAGCTCAGCACCAGGCGGTCGTTCTCGATGGCTAGGGCGCGCAGACCCGGGATGCCGTTGAGCAGCGGTCGGTCGGTGTTGGCCTTGGAGATGGCGTTCAGACGCTTCATCACCTCAGAGCCGGTCGGGTGAGCGATATCGGGGAAGTAGACCTCGCCGCGGATGCCTTGACGCTGAACGCTCTCAGCGATCTCCTTCGGCGCGCGCATGAAGCCCGGTCCAGGATTGCGGTCGAAAACCAGGCCGAAACAAGCCATCTGGGCGCTGTCGCGCGACGTGATGCCCTTGGCCTTGACGTGCAGCTTGCCGTCCAGAAACGACTTGAGATCGCGCTTGGCCTCTGACACCCGTGCCGACCAGGCGGCAAGCTTCTCGCCGAAGGCATCGACGGCCTTCTGGGTGGCCGCATCGACTGCGGCAAAGGGGTGAGCTTGTTGTGCGTGAACGAATTGCATAGGGTTACCTCAAACGTGTAAGTGATATTTTATAAGAAGATCGAGGGGGTGGCGAAGAATTTGTCACGCTGGCCGGGGAGAGTCGAAGCGACTGAACGCTGCGCGGATCGCATTCGTGATGCGCTCCACAAGATCGTTGATTCGTTGTGCCATCTTGCGCAGGTCTTCTTGAAAGTCCTTGTCGTTGGTGAGAGAGCTCGCTTCCGTGAGGTCAGTGGCAACTTCATCGAGCTTCTTCTTGAGAGAGCGATGGTTCAGCTTCGTCTCACGGCCTTCGGTAATCTCGTTGAGCTCGCGAAGAAGAGACTTCGCCAAGCCTTGAGCAGCCTTGCCATCGCCCGACTCCCACTGGGGCTTGCCGGCGTTGATACGGATATCGGTACTCACTTCCTTGAGTTGCCTGAGCTTCTCGGCGATGGTCTGGTTGTTGTGCTGGCGGGCGTCTCCAGCGAGATCTCCGTTGGCAAAGACCTTGCCGAAGCTGTCCTGAACCTTCAGAAGCAGAGCCTCACCAACGGTCAACTTGCTCGTCCCGCGGTCCAGCATATCCTGCATCTGTTTGAGCCGAACTGACATGTTCTTCTCAACGGTGAGGGCCAGGCTCTTTGCGTCATAGCCTGCCGCGGAGAGATCCTTCACCAGTTCTTTGGTCGAAGATCGGAAGATCTCCGCGGCATCATTGAGAGTGTCCGCGCGAGCCTTCAATCCTTCAGCAGTCTTCGTGTTGCGAGGAGTGCCGTCCTCTTTGAAAAGAGCGGCTGAATGCTCGAAAGCCGCCGTATGGAAGGCGTTGAGCATGTGGTGCTGAAAAGCCTCGATCACACCCTGGTTCCCGCCAGTGTTCTTGATGATCTCGTTGAACTGCTTGCACAGTTCCTCCATCGGTCCGAGGTTGTAGATGTAGTCGCCGGACTCAGACGTGCGTGCTGCATCTGCCTTGAGCGCGGCCATGACGCGCTGATAGTCGGTCTCAGGCCTGACCTTGGCTTCAACATCGACAAAGTCTGCGTACGGGCCGCCAATGCCCAAGGGAGCGGAGGGGATGGGACCCTCTTGCGTGGGTTCAGCGGCCGAGTTGGTCGAATGTTCCTCACCACGGGCCTCTTCCTGGGTTGCGCCAGTCCTGCCGCTGGTCGCTTCCCGATCTTCACTGGAGCCGGCGGAAGAACCCGCGGAGAAGCCATCATCACCACCGCGCCCGAAATCGGGCTCTTCATTGGTCGGACCGTCGAAGTCGTCGTAGTTGTTGCTCATGTGGCTCTCCGGGTTTATCTAGGGGAAACGAGTGCGGGTGGATTACTTGGCTGCGCGGCCAGCTGCATCGCGCTGGGCGTCAAGCTGGGGGCGAAGGACTTGCTCGGCTCGAAGGACGTGCAGCATGGCTGAGGTTGCCAACATGCGTTCGCGCGCCTGAGCTGATTCCTGTTGTAGGCGCATCCGAAGCGTCCCCATGTAGGCGATCTCTGCGTACAGACGCGTTTCGTCAAGCGTTGAGATCTGGCGCTGGTAGTCCGGGTTGAAGGCGCGCTGGCCAACCGCATCGGCGAGGATCTGGCGAAGACCGCCCTCCAGGCCAAGGTGGTCGTTCATGATCGCACCCGATGAGGGTGGCGGTTGGTCGCCAGACACCATTTCCGGTGGGGTAGGCTCGGAGTCAGGCGGGTTGGTGTCGCCCTGAAGCACGCCCGGGCGCAAGGTTGGCTTGCTGCAGAAGAGCGGCATCGGATCGATGGCCTTCATGGAGCCGTTCTTGACCTGAAAGTGCAGGTGAGGGCCGGTGGAGGCGCCCGTGTTGCCCACCTTAGAGACCACCTGGCCCACTGGAACCTGGGCACCAGTCTGAGCGATAACCTGCTCGTTATGGAGATACCCGATCTGGTACTCCCCACTCTGCACGAACAGCATGTTGCCGCCGATGTTGCTCCAGCGGTTGCCCACGACTTTTCCGGCGGCGGAGTTCTTGACGGGCGTGTACATGGGGCACGCGAAATCGATCCCCCCATGCAACTTGGGGGTACGCTCCTTGGTCACCGGGTGGATGCGGTAACCATAGGCGCTTGAGATCGGGCAGTTGGTCGGCAGCTCGATACAGGCCGAAATGGCCTGAGTAGCGCAAGACAGCGCGCCAAGGGCAAGCGCTGATTTCAGCAGTGTTCCCACCGACTTCATTTCTTCACTTTCGTCGACTTGGCCGGCATTGCCATGTAGCGTGCCGACACATTGAGCTTCTCAATCGTTGCCGGATTCAGGGCAAGAGCACAGACCTGGTGGGTGGTGACATCGATTGCGATCGAGTCCTGAAAGCCATGTCCAAGCAGATACAGTCGCACAGCGGGACGCTTGTAGTGATCACCCATGGCCTTGGAGGCAAACGACACCCGCTCGATGATCTCGTTCAGCGCGGCCGAGGCCTCCTCAATGCCACCCGAGTGGTCATGGCCGTGGCCGGCGTGCTCGTCCTCATGGTTCGCAGCCGACACCTCGTCCATGGCGTGATTGACAGGCTGCGTCAGCACGGTCAGGTGCATCTCCATGGCCTCACCAAAGCCCCGGTAGCCAGGCACCTTCATGGACGCGTCATTGATGACCTTGGCTGCCACAACATGGCCATTGAGTGCGAGCCAGGAGGCCTGGGCAGCAAGCTGTGCAGCCTGCGCACCCGCTGGAGCTGTGGATTTGATGCCGGTGACAGCCATGTCACGCCGGACCATGGCGGTATGTACGCCCGTGGTTGTGATGCCGCGGTCGCGCAGTGCCTGGGTCATGGCGTCTTCGGTGCCAAGCGGCTTTGCCGGGCAGGCGAGTGCAGCGCCAGGTCGTGCGGTAGACGCTGGACCCTGGGCAGACGCCTCAATACTGGCGGCGCCTGCGCAAGCGATGACAAGGAGTGCAGTCGGCAGGCGGGACATGGTGTATCGCAAGATCACTTTGCCGCGCGCGCAGCTGCAACCCGCTGCGCATCGATTTGAGGACGCAGGCTTTGCTCAGCGAACAGCGCGAGCTGAGCGGCCAACATGGCCTCCATGCGCGAGTTCTGCTCCATGGTCTGGTAGTCCATCCACAGGCCGAACGAGTTCTGCGTCGCCATGGTCCGAAGGATTTTGTGGGGCTGGGTAGCAGTCGCAAGGTCTTGGACGACCTTCGGGGAGAACTGCGTCGCAACAAAGCGGCGCACAGCCTCACCCATCGACATATCCACTTCCTCAGCAAAGCCTTCGGCCTTTGCCATCTGGGTGGTGTTACCGAGCCCCTTGATAGGGTTTCCCGCTTCCCGAATCTGATTGAGGGAGTACGAGCTCATCGAGATCATGCCGTTGTATCGGCGCATGAGCTCGATGTAGGCCTTGCCTTGCGGGGTCTTGTCCAGATCCTTGGTACGAAGCTGCTCTGGCGGAATGCCAACCACCATGCGCTGGATGTAGTCGCCCGCCGCCTCGTATTGCGATGGCTTGCCCCTACCGGCCGAAGCCTCGTAAGTCCTTGAGCCACTGGGTGCCTGAAAGAGGTAGAGCGCCTCCTGATCGGCGCCGCTCAGAACGTTGCTGGCGTCGAACTCGCACAGGCCGCGAGCACCGTCCTCTTTTGAGCAGTAGTTGTCGTTGGCCTTCTTGTGCAAGTTCTGCACGAAGTTCAGCGTGTTGTTGTTCGACTTCACTGCCGCTGAAGTCGAACGCTGGCCGGTGATCACAGCCGCCTGCGATGCAGCAGACGCTTTCGCCAAACCATCCTGGACCGCCATGTCCTGGCAGGTGGATGCCGGGAGTTCCATCTGCGCCTGAAGTTCAACAGCATCGCGACGAAGCTGCTCTTCCTGGCGCAAACCTTCCAGGCCTTCAAGCACAGACTTGGTTGCCAGCGTCGACTTGGTCAACTCACCACTGAGCGTGCCTGTTGATTGCGCCATCACCTCACGAAAGGTCCCGTTGATCGAAGCGGTTTGCGCATCGATCTTCGAGTTGATGAAGTTCTGCATCATCGAATAGAACGATGAGCCGAGGTAGCTGATCACCTGCGCAGCGTCTTTGCCCGCGTGCGCATTGGACATCGCAAAGATGACTGCTGATGTGACCGCTGCCGCCACTGCTGTTTTCTTCAGTGCTTCCATGATGTTCCTTTACCGGCTGTAAGGGGAGCGCTGAGTAGCCGGCGCTGCCGCTGCGGAGGGTGACGTTGACCCGGGCATTGCGCTCTGCACCGGGTTGAAGCTCGGTGTTGCCAGTGACGAGCTTCCCAGGTTGAAGCCAGGGGTGTTGAACTTGGACAGCACCGAGTTGATGCCGCCCAGGAACGTGTTCGAGGCGTTTCCAGCGGTCTTCTGGAAGTACTGCCCGGCAAGGCCTGAGACGTAAGCGCCGATGTTGAAACCAGAGAACATGCCGCCGCCGGCAGGCGTGCTGATCAGCTCTCGCACATCGGTTTTCGAATCGACGTGGGTGGTGGGTGAAACTGAAGGCGCCATGGCCTGGAGACGCTTCTGGAAAGTGGCCTTCTGCTGTGCAGCGAGTTCCGCGCAGCGGGCTGCCTCGGCGTCCGCAGCGGCGCTCGTCTGCGCGTGCGCGCCCACAGCTACCGCGGCCAGCAGCAGGCCCAGCGCCTGCGCTTTTGGGAGCATGAGTATGGTCATCAAGGTGTTCCCTTCTTCAGTGAAACTGGGCCTCGCCCTCAATGAGGTCGAGGACGATTGCGATTCGCTCTGGGCTGAACACGCGGGAGAGCAAGAACTGGCGCTCCATGGTCGTGATGCGCTCAATCAAAATGGATCCAAACTCGTCGTCGCCAAAGCGTGCCTCGTTGAGCAGGATTCGACCGATGTCGGGATGAAGATCGACCAACCAGGAGAACATGGCCAGTGCACGACCCGTTCGCATATGACCCATGAAGTCGATGAGCTTCAAGGGATGAGCACTCACACCTTTGACGATGGCATCGAGATCCGCGGCGTTCAACGAGGCGCACACCTCATCGATGAGGCGCTCCGCTTCCTTGCGGTACTGCGTGTCCCCGTCAACAACCCAGTGCTCGCAACGCTCCATGGCCTTGATGAGGGCGGATACACCCCGATCACGCCAGGCAAGCTGTACCGAGGCATCCGAGAGGTTCAGGTGTGATGAGGGCCGCATAGAATTTGGTCGTGACGGCGACGTGGTTGGTCCACATAGCGTGCGTAAATGATAGCAGATACACAGCCAAACGTCCATGCCCGGATGCGCTATGCTGTCCAGGCGCTTCAACGTGGGGCGCCAGACCTCCACAGGACCCCCTGATAGAGTTCTGAAAGAAGTGCGCGGCACACTGGGTTCATGGATCTACAGAAGACCGAAATCAAGCTGTTGAGGCAGGCCCACCTCCACTCAGGTGTCCCGAGCGCTTTGAAGCCGAAGAAGAAGCACTCTGCGGCCGACTTTGCTGCTGTGACGGTGCTGGCTGCGGTCTACTGCCTGGCCGTTTTGCTGCTCGAGCGCGCAGCCATGAATCCAGGGCTTTTTGCCGCCCTGTGGGCTGCGCCCCTGGCAATGACATCCCGCAGCCTTTCGCGTACTATTTTTGTAGTACTAATTGTGTTCGCCGCCTACTTTGGGAGCACCTGGTGGGGGGTTGAACGGCCGTCAGGCTCGGTCGTTGTCTTCCTGGGAACGGGAGTCTGTTTCCTGGGTGTGGCGGGCATCATGGCCGCGCGCACCGCCGCGATCAGGGCGAAGGATCTGCGTGATCGTGATCTTTTCGCGGCGGGATACATCGCCTTGGCCAACGCGGTTGAGTACTCCACGGACGCAGTCGTTTGGCTCGACGCGGAGAACAACTGGATCTACTGCAACCAGCAAGCGCTAATGGCCACGGGCATCAGCCGCATCACGCTGTTGTCAGAAGTTCCAGGTCGAGCGGAGAACGAGGCAATGATCGGGCTCATGCACTCGGCCTCAAGGGAGGCCTGGCGCAAGCTTGTTGATCTGCTCAATAGCAGGAGGGCGGTCGATCAAGAGGGGCCCCTGGACTCTGTTTCTCCGAACTCGCGGCTTTTTGGCTCGATCGGTGAAGGAAATGTCATATGCACGAAGATCAAGCTCGCTGACGCGATGGGGCTCTCAAGCATCCGCCAGCTGCGCGCTACCTTCTTCCTCGATGATCACGTCCTTGTGCACATCCTCCCATCTGAGACGAAGAACGGGCCGGGCTGACACCATCCTCCCAGCCAGAAAGAAGAAAACCCGCTCAGACGCAAGTCGGGCGGGTTTTTCATTGGCCCTGGCCAGTGCGTATCGGTTTTAGGGCGCCGGCGCGGCCGAAGGCTCCTCCAGCAACGCATCGAGCTCATCGGCCTCGTCTTTCGCGGCCATCTCGATTGAGAGTGCCGCGGTGTTGACCAGGCCGGTGATCTTCGACATCCGCTCGTTGTACCAGGCTCGCATGTTGCCACTCAGCAGAATTTTGGTGCCAGACTCTTCAAGGATCTTGAAGGCCTTCTCCAGGAACTCTTTGAGCATGCCGGGCGCCGACTGGGCGGTTGCGTACTCGCGTGAACGCACATCCCAGGGAGCAGAGAGCAAAGGAGTCAGCTCCTTGTTTCCCATCAACGTCTTGGCAACAGACTTGGTCTGATCCACGCTGATCTCCGCGCGGTCTGCCCATACCCTGATGGTGTAGCTGTTGGCCTTTTGACCGAGCGAGTTGAGGGACGTTTTGAATGAGTCAGCGATCCTGGCGTGATCCTCCCAAAACACCAGCTTTTCCTTGCTTGCCCTGGCACTTACGTTCGTCTCGCTGATGTGCAGTGCAGCATCGATGACCATATCGACATCGGTGACGATGACTGGCAGGTTGCACACCGTGCGAAGCGACATGTTGGCCGGCATCAGCACGGCATGGTGCCACACCCCTTTGGCATCGGAGTAGGTGATGGTCTGGCCGCTATTGAGCGATTCAGCGACTTCGGCCGCCTTGTAGAGATTGCCGCCGAGCACGATGCGCGAGGCGATACCTTCGAAGGGCGTTGCAGTGCGGTCGAAGAAGTTCTCGACGTCATGGTCGTAATACTTCCTTGCGCGATCGTTCAGTTCCTTGTGCAGATAGCTCGCAATGACGCTTCTTGTGGAGATGCTTGAGAGCGACACCTCGACGCGCTTTCGCTTCAAGGCGGAGTAGCCGGCGACTTTCCATTTTGAGAGGCTCAGGCGACCATCATCTGGTACTTTGACCTCAGTGATGAACAGGCGGTCGACAGTGTCATCCTCCTCATCACGTGATCCTGCCTTTTCCTCGCCGAACCACACGATCGAGCCGGGACAGAAGCTCTCAATGGCTCGCTCGAACCACTCCGCGCGTGCCATCGCTCGACGCACAGCGTTCGATTCTTCGGATGCCATTGCTGCCTCGATGGTGTCGAACTTGCGCGACAGCAGGGAGGGCAGGGTAGCGGCAGTGAGCTTCGCGTACTCCTTGCCAAGAACGTCGTACCACTGCTTACCATGGTCATTCTCGAGAGCGATGCGGCCCATTTCAGCCTCAGCGAGGATGAAATCCCGATCGAGTGCAGGCAATTTGATCTCGTACTCCAGCTCCTGGGCAACCACCGCTTGGTCGAAGGCGGAGGCCACGCCTGTGGCAACCTGGATCACTCGCTCTTGCGCAACCTTGGCCTTGAGATCGAACTCGGCAGCCTTCAGCGGGTTGCGGCCCTCCATCTCGTGGTGCTCCATCACCGCCTTGAACTCGGAGACGATGTCCTTGTAGATGGCCTCTTGCTTGGCGACGGGAAACATCATCATGCGGCTGGTCAACATGTCCACGAACTTCGTGTTCGCCAGGTGTGCCGTGTCGCTGTCTTCGGGAATCTCGAAGCCGATGATGGAAGCCAGCTTGGCGTTGTTCTCCATCCAGCGCAGACAGACTTCGTTACCGATCTTGTTGATGATGTCAGGAGCATCCTCGTTGATGGCGGAGTTGTCAGAGCTGCCGTTGGTGTTCGCGCTCATGCGGCGCAGCTTGTTGTTCTGCATCGCGATCAGGCGGTTCTCAGCCGGCAGGCCCGAGCTCAGCATCTGAACGATTGGTGAGCAGACCTGGCCTTTGCGGTTGACACGCCCCCAGAACTGCAGACGTTGGGCGATATCAGCGGCGGGCTGCAGCTCAACCAGCACGCGCTGCGACTGGTCGATGAAGGTTCGACTTGCGTGCAGCGAGATGCCGGTCGAGCCCGATTTGGACAGGATCAGGGCGTCGATCTCGGCGGAGTTGAAGCCATCCTTGAGGACTTGCTTGTTGCGCTTGCTCATGCGCGAGACCACGTGGTAGCCGTCGTTGCCCTCGACGAGGGTGTACTGGCGACCGCTGATCTCGTCGACCGAGAACCCCGCTTCCTTGATGCGCTGGCGCACCAGGTCGATCGGCGACAGGGGGATTTCAGCCATGTCTTCGATCTGCTTGCGAATCTCCTGGGCCACCGCCTTCAGCTCTGGCGTACCCAGTTCAACCCGCTTCTTGGTCTTGATCTTGCCGTCGGCCGTGTAGGTGTACTCCCAGGCACCGAACATGGCGTCGATGTAGGCGCCAAGGATGTCCTTGAAGCTCACTCGCTTGCCCAGCGCAATGTCTGCGACCTTGGCACGGCCGCCTTTCTGGCTGGCATCACCGCCGTCCTTACCGTCCTCAACGCCGGCGAGTGGATCCGCTGCAGAGACGTCAGCCGCCCCGTCTTCGATCTCCTCATCGATCTGCACGCCTTCGACCAGCTCCTTGATCGTGGTCTCCATGGTGTTTTCGACCGTGATGACGGGCTTACGGCCGGCCTGAAGGGCGTCGATCGCGCGGTCGGCAGCCAGATCGGCCGTCAGCGCCATCGAGAAGGCGCGGGAGATGTTGTAGAGCTTGGAGGCGAAGCTCGTGTAGCCGACGCCGCCTTCAAGCTTGAGCTTCGGGGGCTTCGGAGTCTTGAAGCCAGCGGTGCCAAGCTTCCCGCCAACTGAAGCTGCCTTTGCCTTGGCAGCCTGGAGCAGGATCTTGTGCTGGGCGCTTTGTTCGGCTTCCGCCTTCTGCTTGTAGACCGAATCCAGACCTCCAGCAATGGACCCCAGCTCACCCGAGAGCTCACTCATCGCCGCCAGGATGGCTGCGAAACTGTCGGCCCACTGGACGTTGCGATCACGGCGGGCTGATTCGGCGATCACCTGGAATTCGATCGAGGAGAGATCGTGTTCTCGGCGGATGAGGCGGCCGTCCTCGGCCAGCATGGCTGAGACGATTTCCTGCATCGGCTCTCCGCCGCGCGAGAGCGTCTCTGCGATGGTCGCCACGCGCAGCGTGTTCGGGAACATGCGGCCGTAGAGGCGGAAGTTCTTGACGTCCTTGGCGTAGGTTGCGCTGCTGTAGACCACGCCAGCTGCACGGTCGACCACGCTTTGCATGTTCACGCCGGTCTTGCTGGCATCGCCCGCGGCAACGTGGGCCTCGTCCATGATCACCAGTGCCCCGGTGGTTGCCTCGGAATGGAGCCAGCGGTGCTTGAGCGTGGTGAAGTTGGTGCCGATCAGGGGGCGCAGGACCTCGACAAACTTGGCGGCGTCCATCTGGACGTACGACGCATGGAGGTCGTGAATCTTGGCCTGAGCCTCGTTGTTGCCGCTGCGAGCAGCCCGTGCCAGGTTCTCCTCGTAGGTCTTGACAAAGGCGGCATCCAGGGTTGATCCGGCTGCGGCGGCGACCTCGGCGTAGTTGGGCAGGCCCAACACGAAAGCGTTGTCGATCATGGCCTCGAACACCGACTTTTTGCCGGCGAGGAGGGCGCGGATGTCACGAGCAGCACGGACGCGGAAGGTGCTGTCGACTGCGTCATGCTCGCGATTGAACTGGGAGTAGGTGGCGAGCACCACATCGGAGTCGGTGGGGAATTCACCGCAGGCGAAGATGGCCGACGCCTGGTCCCGATCAGGCGAGCGAAACATCACCTTGCGGGTGTAGGGGTTGCGCACGACGAGGTCGTTGTTCACCACGAACGGGTTGCCCAGGACGTCCATCCCGCCGGTGTCGATCACATCGCGGTAGAAGTCGGTGAAGAGATCGGCTTTCTCGGTCATGAAAATGACCTTCTTGCCCTGCTGGCGCGCGTAGGCGCACAGGCTCGCCACGACACGCCCCTTGCCCAGCCCGGTCATGTCCGCCGTGGTGAAGCCAGCGCCCTCATCCAGGGCCGTGATGGCCAGAGCCAGCGCGTCCACCTGCTCAGCATCCAGGCGCTCGGCGAGCTGCTCGATGGTCCAGCCCATCTTGTGGCAGACGAACGCATCGATATCCATGCCCGTTGATTCGACAACCCGGGCCAGTGCCTTGCGCAGTGGGCCTAGGAGGTTGCGAGGGCACATGGCCGTGGGTTCGCTGATCTGCGACTTCGGGATGTACGGAGCTTGCCAACGGTTCTCTTCACGCCCGTCATCGCCGAAGGTGATCACCTCGGCCGAGTCCAGGGACTTGACGCTCTCGCACCAGGTCCACAGGCGCTCGTAGTCGAAGATGACGGGCACGCCACCCGGGACCGAGAAGGTGAAGTCGGGCTGCTTGCGCTTGTCGCCGACCACCAGAAGGCGCGAACCGATCGTGTTGCCAGCGCCGAAGAGGCTGGCATCGAGGTCGACCAGACCCAGGATCTCGTGGGTTTGACCCAGGCTGGAGAGGATGCGCTTGAACTCGGTGTCCAGGCGGCCGGCCTTGTCGGTGGACATCACGAAGGTGCTGACACCCTTGTCCGCGCGTTTCTCGAGCGCTTGCAGCATCAGCTTGGACTCCGTGCGCGTCACACGCACCCCTCCAACCGACTCCTCGTTGATAGGGGCGCTGAACACGCCGGCAAGCGCCACGTCGTGCTCGGTGATTTCAGCGAGGCTCACCGCCTTGGCATCCATCGCCCAGGTGTTTGAGCCGGCGTGCGCCGAGATCTCGATGACGTTGAACTGGGCCTCGGTTTCGGGCTTCTCGGCCGCGATGGAGGACATCTTGGAGCTTGCGACGGCCTGCATCACGAGGGCGATCGGCATCGGGGTGGGCATTTCGCCGTCGGCGCGCCAGAAGGACGGGCGACCTTCATGCAGGCGAAGCGCGACATCGAACGCATCACGCCCGACACCACCCTGAGCGGTGATGTGGGCGCGCATCGCCTGGTCCAAAGCCAGGTGGAAGCGGCTGACGAGGCTCTTGTCGTTGGACGAGTCCACGCCGAAGGCTGCGTCAACGTAGCGGATGAAGTCATCCGACTTCAGGTTCTTGCCGTCCACGATCTCGCGGACCATGCCAGAGGCCACCTGAACGAGGTCGGAATCCGTCTTGGCGCGCAGGAAGGTTGGGCTTTCCCCGGGCGCATGTGTCTCACTGGCCAGGACGGTGTCACCAGCCTTGATGAAGCGCACGCCATCACCCGACTCGTAGACCGACTGACCTTGGAAGTTCAGGCCCAGGAAGATGGTCTGGTGAAGGGCCGCCTCAGGGTTGATCGGGGCTTGTTGCTCTGCAGCAGGCGCCGAGGCGATTGCGGCTGCGTCGGCCACCACCGTCTTCGCCGGGTGCCAGGACAGGCGTTTTTGGTGGCTGGCGAGCTGGGAGAGGCGCTTGTCGCGATGCGCCAGCAGCAGCGGCTTGATGCGTGCGCGGATCTCATCGTCGGTGAGCTCCACCACCCTGGCCTTGGGGAACATCGAGCTCATGCCCTTGAAGTCCAGGCGAGGGGAGGGCTTCGAGTAGACGCCAAGCCAGCGGCTCTGCACGAAGCCGAGCTGTCGTGCGAGCTGGGGCCAGGCAGCGTCCTCGTCCACCATCACGAGGCGCGACTCGCCGTTGGGCATGGTCGTGACGCCGAAGTGAATGCCGTAGGCCGAGAGGTCGGGCCAACGGCGCTTGCGCGGCACGTCGGCTGCGGCGGGGGTGGATTGCTGGGATGCGAGGGGCTGGCTGGTGGGCATGGGACAACCTGGTTTTCAAACTGCGCCGCAGCAGAGGGCGCAACCGAAGGAATCAAAGGAGGGGGTCGCGGCGACCCCCTCAAGGCAAAACAGCCCCGAAGGGCTGTTCTGGGAGGCACCGATCAGCCGGCGCGGCGACCCGCGTAGCTGCGCTGCTTGGCAGGAGCGGGGGCAGCAGCCGCAGTGGCCGGCTCGTCGAAGCCGGAGTCACCGAAGCCGGCATCGAAGCCATCGGCGCCGTCGGGGGCCAGGCCGCCCATCAGGTCGTCGTCGCTCGGCGCGCCGAACTGCTCCGCGGCACCTTGCTGCTCGCCTGCGCCCTGGCGCTGCGCCGGGGTGGCGGCGGGCTCTTCCTTGGCTTCGGCCGGCGGAGTGAACTGGGCGGTGGCCGTGTACACGATCGCTTCGGTGATGCCGCGGCGGGGCGGGGCGGTGTTGAGCGGCTCCACGTGGCTGAAATAGATGCCGCAGGTGCCGTCTTCGCCGGGCTTCGTACGGCGCACGGCCACGATGGCGGGGCGGAACAGCTGCTGGCGGCGCTCTTCGCCGTTGCGCAGGCTCACCTGCTCGCCGAAGCGGTTCAGACGCTGCTGCATCACAGGGCGCGTTTTCAGGCTCTGCGCGGTCTTCGGGCCCGCCCAGATGGTCGAGTACGAGATCACCTCGCAGCCGATGCTGCCGTTGTCGATGGCTTCAGCCAGCTCACCGAGACCCGCGACGAACTCGTCGGCAGCCTTGGCGGCGTGCTCGGCCTTTGCGTCCTCGGTCTTGAGCTCGCGGTGCGCCTTGCGGTCGAAACGAACGGTGCTGCCGTCGAAGCCATCGGCGCCGTACACGCGCACGCCCACGCCCAAGTCGTCCATCAGCAGGCCAGCGACGGCCTCTTTCAGGTCATTGACGTTGGTCACCGGGAAAGCGTCGGTCAGCTTGAGCTGCTCGATCGTCTCGGGGCTCACGTGGCTGAAGTTGCCGGCGTGCACCAGCTGCATGTAGGCGCTGTACTTGGTCACCGGGCGGTTGCCCTGCTTCTCGGTCTTCACATTGACGTCCGAGACGGTCACGGTGGCCTGGAACACCTCGGCTTCGCCGGGCTCGTGCGAGAGGACCTGGATCCAGCGGGCGGCGTGGGCGCCGTCATCGTTCAGGAAGGCCTCCTGGGCCAGCATGATGCCGCCGGGCACGGTACCCGGGTGGTTGCGGTCGGCGCGCTCGGAGGCGAAGTCGGCGATCTCCGCGCGGGCATTTTCACCGCCTTGCGGGATGTCACGCAGCGTCACGCGAACTTGGGCGCCACCGTCCAGGCGGGTGCCGATCACGGCGGGGACCTCGGCGTCCAGGTCATAGGAGTCGACCACGAAGGCGAAGGTTTCGGGACGGTTGCCGGTCGAGCCGCCGCGACGTTTGTTGCCAGCGAAGAGAGATTTGCGTTCCATTTCAGATGCTCCGGGTGATGTAAGGAGGTTTTGGTGGCTTGCGCCGGAAGGGTTGAGATTGATAGGGACTACACCCATCGCCCGATTCGTTGGGTGTGAACCCTCGGGCAGAACAGCGAATGCGATATAGTATATACACGTTTTCTGCGATCCGCAAGCGTCCTGAAAAGTGGTTCTGGCGGGCCGCCTCCTGTGCTTGCAAAAAAGATATCAGCTTGGGTTGTCGGCGAAGATGATATCGGATACACTGTCTGCATCGAGTTGAACTGAGGACACCGCACCATGATCTCGTCGCCGCAAGCCACCGCCAAGAAGGTCGATGCCGCACTGGCCGCCGTGTACAAGAAGGCCGCCGGCGCCGCTGCCGCCGCCATCTTCACGGCTCCGGAACTGCGCCAGGCATCCGCGGTGGTCATGGGCTGCGCGATGGCCGTCCTCAGCATTGCCGCAGAGGCCGCCCAAGAGGCCGAGAGCGACGGCGCGATCACGCTGGAGCGTGCGATCCTCGAGCTCATGGGCCGAGGCATCGATGCGCCGTCTTCCACCGTTGCGCTGGACTTCCTCGTCGATCGCGCTGTCTTCAGTGCACGTGGCAATGAGATCATCATCCCGGCGCTGCAGAGTGAACTGCAGGCGGCCCTGAAAAAGTACGCCAACCGCAGCGAGGGCTGGAAGAAGCGCCGTGGAGAGATCCCCGAAGGCAAGAAGGACCTGATGGGTTCCGCCCTGGCGCCGGTCGATGGCGTGTCCTCGGCACCGGCGTCGCAGCCCAAGGTCAAGGATGCGCTGGCGACGACCAACCCCACCAAGCAACCCAAGCCCGCGAAGGCGGCCAAGAACCCGAATGCGCTGGTTGGCAAGGATGCAGATGCCAGCGATACCGTGGTCGCTCAGATGCTTCTGGACAGCGGCGCGCTGTTCGAGGTTTTCCAGAGCTATGTGAACGAGATCTCCTCCACCTTCCCTGGCGTGGACATCCCTCAGCAGCTTCTGCTGGCTGCGTCCTGGCTCAAGGCGAACCCGGCCAAGCGCAAGACCGCGCGCGGCATGGCTCGATTCCTGAACTCCTGGCTCACCAACGCGCTTCGCGACGCCAACACGCGTCGTCAGGCCCCTGTGCGCAACGGCTTCGGCCAGGGTGCGGTGGCTCAGCTGCCATCCTCGGCCGCTGCCGCGGTTGCCGGCTCTGCCGATGGCTTGGGCGACCTGGGTGACCTGATGGGGTCGGATGCGAGCGGCCCTGCGGGCGACGCGCTAGAAGCGTTCGAAGCGCCTGTGGGCGGTGAGGTCATCCTCGACGACCAGGGCAAGGGCTTTGATGCCCCTGGTGCTGCCGAGGCGCACCCCGCGCAATCTCAGCCGGCAACCGATGCCACCGTCCCCGGGATGACCGAAAACCAGCCCAGCGGGTCCACCGACGACTTCGATGTCGATGCCTTCCTCGCGGATTCAGCTAACACCGGCAGCTTCGGCGACGCCTCCTTGCCCACCGATTCGGTCGGTGAGGGCTCCTCCAGCCTGGATGACGGCTTCGATGCACCGATCTTCACTTTCGGCAGCGGTCTTCGCCTGGCGGCCTGAGACGTTCTGATCCATGCTTTGCCCGATCCATCACCGCAGCATGAGGGCCGTAGGCGGCTCCTCAATCTGCCCAGCCTGTCTTGCTGACGCTTCAGCGGGATCGCTTCAGCTCTTCAATGAGTTCGAGCAACGCAACGCTGCGCGTGATCTGGAGCGCAAGCTCACTGCTGCCGGCATCCCCGAGCGCTTCGCGCAGAGCACCTTCCAGAACTGGAATCCAACGACCGAACGTGCGCAGCAACTTGCTCGTGCGATGGCCAACTACGTGAGCACCTTCGAGAAGCAGCGCAGCGTTCGCACCGGCTTTCTGTTCACGGGAGCGCCGGGCACGGGCAAGACCCACATTGCTTGCGCCATGGCCTCGGGGCTTGTGCGGCGTGGCTTCACGGCGCTGTATCACTCCGTTCCAGCCTTCACACGCATGGTCAAGGCCTCGTATTCGAAGCAGGGCCAAACCGACCGGCTTCTGCGCACGGCGATAGAGGCGGATTTCCTCGTCCTTGACGAGATCGATCTGCATGGCAGCTCGGATGTGGACTACAACGTGCTCTACGACGTCATCAACGGCCGCTACGAGTCGGGCAAAGCTCCGACCCTCTTGATCAGCAACCGAACGGTAGACCGACTTGTTGTCGATCTCGATGCGCGAATCATCACCCGGGTTCTTGGATCGCAAGGCCCCATCGTGTTCGACTGGGTGAGCCAGCGCGAGACCAAGCCGGCGGCCGCAGCCTCCAACCCGGTCCGCCGCTTCCCCGAACAAGCGCGCCCCACATCTGCCGCTGCGGAGGCTCGCCAATGAGTCACTCACCCAAGCGCACCCCCTTCTTCCAGCCTGCTGAGGATGATTTGACACCTCACACGCCGGAGCCCGACTTCACGAGCGCCGATGGTGCTCTGTCCATCGACCCACAGTCCTACCTCGACGCTCGCTCTGGTCGCACCAAGGACGGCGTCCAGCAAAACGCCGCTCAAGCCATCGTGGCAGCTCAGCGCGTGGTTGCCGCTTCCGTTGTGCGCGACGCATCGCTCTTTGACGTTGTCTGCAACAGCCTGCGTCCCTCCGACTTTGATGATGCTCTGTCGGGCGCGCTGTACCGTGGTGTTTGCGACATCCTTGAGGGACATGTCCCTGGCATCAAGCATGCGGACCTGATCACTGTCTCCTCCCTGGAGTCGGTCTCCAAGGTGGCTTCGCTGCAGACCATCGAGGCCCTCGAGTTTCTGGATGCCGATGACGTGGGCCGTCTGGAGGGCTACGTCAGCCTGATCCGTGAGCACGGGGCCAGCAAGTCCCTGGAGCGCGCAATGGCCAAGGCCACTGAGGTGGCTCAGGGTGAGGGCGACGCGGAATCAAGGGCCCAGGCGATCCAGGAGATCGTTCAAGGGTCGCAGTCCACCAACAAGTCATCGGTGATCTCGCTGGGGCAGGCTGCCATTCAGGCCGTCTCGGAGCTCGCGCGAACTGCCGCCGCGGGGAAGCCAGCACTTGGCGTGCCCACCGGCTTCGGGGATCTGGATCTCCTGACTGCAGGCTTGCACCCTGGCCAGCTGATCATCCTTGGCGCTCGGCCCGCCATGGGCAAAACCGCCCTGGCTGTCTCAATCGGCCTGTACGCATCGATCTTTGCTGGCGTAGGCGTGCTCATGGCTTCGATGGAAATGCATGCTCAGGAGCTGGCCAAGCGAGCGGCCTCGATCGTGAGCGGCGTGCCGGGCCAGGCGGTACGCACGGCCTCCATGACTGAGAGGCAGTGGGATGACCTTGTGATGGGTACCGACTTCCTTGACACGTTGCCCTTCATGGTCACCGATATCCCGGGCTTGCGCTTGGCGGCCCTACGCGCCGAGGCCCGTCGCCTCAAGAGAGAAGGGCGTCTGGGGTTGATAGTGGTCGACTACCTGCAGATCATGACGCCATCGGGCACGTCCAACATCCGCGAGCAGCAGATCTCGGAAATTTCCCGTGGACTGAAGCTCCTGGCGATGGAGCTCAAGGTGCCCGTCCTGGTGCTATCGCAGCTCAACCGCTTGATCGAGCAGCGAGAAGACCGCCGTCCCAAGCTCTCAGACCTGCGTGAGTCCGGCTCGCTGGAGCAGGACGCCGACCTTGTCCTGTTCCTGCACCGCGAGGACATGGTCAAACGCGTTGGCTCGGGCACCGGCCTTGCCGAAATCATCGTTGCAAAGCAGCGCGCCGGCGCCACCGGTGACGTCGTCGTTGGCTTCGATGAGGCCACGACCAAGTTTTTTGATCTCAGAAACCCAGATGCACTGCGCGCGCGCCAGGTCGGCCAGGCGGTGCAAGTTCTGCCTCAATCCCCTGCCAACAGCAGCATGCTGCTCGCGGCGTAACTGACTTCACAGGAGAAACCAATGAGTTCAGCAACGAAAGCGGCGACACCCGCCGCTCCCCAGGCAACGCCGCCGCGGCGCCGGGGTGGCCAAGAGGCGGTCAAGCTTCGCAACGAGTTCTACCGCGACAAGTTCCGCGTGCTCGCCACCTCGTACCCGATTCTGCTGATCGCCCTGTTCATCTCGGTGGCCTTGAACGTGATCCTGGCGACCCGAAAAGCCGAACGCGACTACTTCGCCGTCGATCAGACCGGTCGCATCACGCCCATCGTGGCGCTCTCGGAGCCCTATGTGACCACGCCCTTCCTGCTCAACTGGGTGAGCGAGACGGTCACGCGCGCCTACTCCTTCGATGCCCAGAACATGCAGCGCCAGATCGGTGACCTGCAGCCCCTGTTCACCAATGACGGCTACCAGCAGTACGTGGGCTCGCTGCAGTCGGCCGGCATGCTCGACCTGGTGCGCAAGGAGTTGCTGATCGTCTCGGCGACACCGATCTCGGTGCCTGTCATCAAGCGAACGGGCGACCTCGGTGGTCAGATGGTCTGGGAGGTCCAGATTCCAGTGCTTGTGCAGTACCGATCTGCCGGCAAGTCCGCTGAAAAGAAGCTGATGGTTGAAGTGATCGTGGTGCGACGTAACACCATCGAGTCACCAGTGGGCATCGGTGTGAGCCGATTCGCCGCGAAAGACATGTGAGCGATTTCCGGACAAAGTTCACGAATCGCTAGCGACACCTTGCGAGGCGCGATAGGAATTTGAAAGAAGTCGATTCAAGAATTCTCTACGTCAACACGCAAGCTGACCTCGCATTTCTCTCAGACCCTTTTTCCCTTTGGACCCGAAATGAGCAAGCAACTGAGCACGACCCCGACCAGCGCCGAAATCCACGCACAAGCCGTGGCCGATGGCTTCATGAACGACGAAGGCTTCTTTGTCCAGAGCGATGCTGAGTTCGAGCTCGATGTGCTCAAGGCGGGTACTGCCGAGCGCCTGCAGGCCCACATCGACGGCATGAGCGTCGACCCCGATACCGCCGCCTTCCTGCGTGAATTCCTTGTGCAGAGCAAGGAAGTTCACTTCGAACCCTTCTCGGATTGATGCGCGTCCGCCAGGCGCGGACAACCCTCATCCCTGTCGAATGAAAGCTTGCACCAACATGTTGACCAAACTGCACACTGCCCACCGCAGCGGCCTGGCCGTCGCTGCTTTTGCTCTCCTCGCCACGAGCGCCTTCGCCCAAACCGCACAGGCGCCCGTTGGCGTTCAAGGACTGCCCCCTTCAATTCCGGTTGGCCAGCCCGCCGTCAACCTCCCTCAAGGGGCGCAGACCGGGATGGTTTTCCCCCAGCAGCAGCCGCAAGGCCAAGTTGCGACCATGGCTGCGCCCGGCGCTCAGCCCCAGAACATCGTGGTCCCGCCGCTGCCGCCCACGGTGAGCACCAAAATCGGTGCCGGCATGCCCAGTGAGGCGTTCGGAACGATCGTCAACGAGAAGTACCCGCTCTCGCCCGAGCAGGTCCGTGAACTCAATCGGCACATCGAAGCGCTGGAGCAGGCGGCCAAGGCGCGCACCACGCCGGCGCCGATCCCCACGACCAGCACCACTCGCGTGAGCTTTGCCGCTGGCCAGGGCCCGCAAGTGATTCGTGTCTCTGCAGGTACCGTCTCCTCATTGATCTTCACCGACATCAGCGGCCAGCCCTGGAACGTCGAACGTGTCGTTGCCGGTCGCCCCAACCTCATGGAGCTCACCTACGGCCGCAAGGACGGCCCGAGCAACATGTTCACGATCAACCCGCTCTCCGATATCGTGAGCACGAACATTGCCATCTTCCTGGAGGGTGCGCCGGCCCCCATCATGATGGCGGTCGAATCGGGACAAAAGGCGGTTGACTTCCGCCTGGACGTCTCAATCCAGGCGCGCGGGCCTCAGGCCAGTGATCCCGCCATCAGTCGCGGGTTCGTCGACGCTATCCCGGCCGAACTCAATGACATGGTCTCGGGTGTCACGCCGGCGAATGCCAAGCCCCTGAGGATCGTCTCATCCGATGTTTCGGATGTTCAGGCCTGGACCATCGCCAACCGCATGTTTGTCCGTACCAAAGCCAACCTGCTCGCCCCCGCCCCGCTGCGCGTGGCGACGGGCGCAGACGGTACCAAGGTGTTCGAGCTGCCTCATGCGGCCCAGGTTCTCATGAGCGTCAATGGCACACCGGGCCGCGTGACCTTGGGCGGTTTCCCGCCTCCGCAGAACTCGCCCCTGGCGTCCATCAAGAAGTGAGGCAAAAAATGAGCGACCAACAGTACGACGACCTGTACTCGGATGAGGGCGCGCAGCGCGTGGATACGCCACCCGAGATCCCGAAGGGCCAGCCGGGCAAGCTGGAGAACATCATGGCGCTGGGCAAGAACCCGGCGTCCAAGCGTGGCCTGATGCTCACGATCGGCGGCGTGGCTTTCGCTCTCGTGGCGATCGCGATTGCCGTCAACCGCATGGCCAACCCACCTCAGCCACAGCTGCCGCCCGAGATTCAGGGCGTCAATGTCGGCGGCGCGCCAGGCACCTTCCGTGACAACAACGTCGCCGACGTCGGTAAAACCGAGCAGTTCGAGACGATGGTGCAGGGCGTGGAGCAGCAGCGACAGCAGGAGGCAAGGGACCAGCAGCTGAGTGTGCAGCCGCTTGCCATTGGTGTCGAGCGCGCCCTCAAGCCCGTGGAGGCCCCGCAGCCGATGCCTGTTCAGGCGCCATATACGCCTCCGGTGTACCAAACCACTCAGGCGCCGATGCAGCAGGATCCGACCTACACCGCGATGCTGCAAAACGCCCGCTCGGCGATCGACTCGCTCAGCCAGGCGCGAAAACTCGGCACTGACGTCTTCGACGCGCCGGCACGCCAGGGCCAGGCTGGGGCGAATGGGCCGGGAAATCCCCAGGCTCAGGGTACGCAGCCAGGCGCTCAGCAGCAAAACCCAGGTGCTCCCACTGCAGTGACCATGATCGCAGCAGGTAAGGTCGAGTCAGTGCGTATCGATACCGCGGTCAACAGCGACCTCGGGGGAGAGTTTGTGGCGACCCTTCTGACCGGGCCTTACGCAGGTGCTCGACTCATCGGGAGCGCGGAACGCGCTGGCACCATGGTCAAGCCGAAATTCACGGTGATGAGCCTGCCCAGCACCGGTGTCTCCGTTCAGATTCAAGCCCTGGGCCTCGATGCTCAGACTCTGGAGAACGGAACCGCAACGGACGTCGATCGCAAGCTGTTCATCAAGTACGGCGTTCAGCCCGTCGCTGCAGCACTGAGTGCACTTGGTCAGGCGATTGCGCAAAGCGGGAGCACGACTGTCATCAATGGTGACACGACCATCACCACGAACCCCGAGCTCGACCCTCGCCGCATCAACGGCATTGCGGTCGGCGCTGCGGCTCAGGCTCTGAGCAAGGACGCCAACGCGCTCAACACGACGCCCACCGTGCGCGTGGCTCCCGGCACCATCATCGGCGTGGTCTTCACGCGCGACGTGGTCTACAACGCACGCAGCTGATTTCCGCCCAGTTTTCTGGCAGCAGCGAGGTTGTCAGAAAACCCGATATGGTGTATGCTATATCGTATTCACACAAACACCGTCGATCGAAGAGAACCTCATGTCCAGCAGCAACAACGAACTTGAGAACTACGGCGCTCGCAGGAGCGAAGAGGATGAGCACCAGGCCGGTGTCGACCTCGTTCCTGGTGAAGAGGCCGGCCTCGAGGAGGCTCCCGCGGCCGCCGGTCCCGCTCCGATCGACAAGAAGAAGAAGCAGATGATCCTCGCCGGCTTTGGCGGCGGCTTCGTGCTGCTTCTCGGCTTGGTCGCTGCGAACTTCATGCGCTCGCCGCAGCCGCAGCAAAGCGCTCAGTTCCAGGAATACACGCCCCCTGCTCAAGCTGAGCCGGTTCAGCAGATGCCGAACCCGGCTTCGGCAGTGGCCCCACTCATCGGAGACTCGGCTCAACCTGCAATCCCGATGGTGCCCCAGAACGCCGGCCTGCCGCCCGGTCTTGTTCCCATGGGCGCAACGGATCAAGCAGCCGCACAGACCCCGGTGACGAATGGCTTGCCGGCGTCGACGCCTGTTGGCCCGAGCCCTGCACAGCCCGAGATGCCGACTGCCGTGAATTTGCCTATGGCGCCGAGTGCCGTACCCAGCGCTGCACCCGTCATGCCAGGCGCAGCTCCGGCCATTCCCGGTGCAGCCATGCAGGCCGAAGTGAAGCCAGCTGCTTTGCCGGTCGCACCTGCCTCGACCCAAGTAGCCATCGACGCATCCAACGCGGCCGTTGCCGCCAGCAACAGTGAGATCGCCAAACTCAAGGATGAGAACAGGGATCTCACAAGTGAAGTCAGCAAACTCAAGCGTGAAGTCAGCGAACTGAAGCGTCAGATCGACAAGGCTTCGCGACCTGTGGTGGCCAGTGCGCCCAAACCTGCCGCAAAGCCCGCGCCCAAGCGCGTGGACCCGGCGCCCAGCCGTCCCGCTGAACTCGCGGGCATCGTCAGTCAACCAGGCGCCAAGGCCGTGAGCAAGTCGGCTCGTGCTGATTTTTCGATCTACGCCGTGACGGATGGTCGCGTCTGGGTGGTGGGCAAGGATGGCGAGCGCCTTGGGCCTCTGGCTATCGGTTCGCCGCTCACCGATGGCTCCAAGATCACCGGCATCGATGTCGCGCGTGGCGTGGTCTTGACCACTGCTGGCGAAATTCATTGAGCTAGCTACCGATGGACCTGCTTCAACTGCTAAGGAACCTGGCTGGGGCATACCCGGCAATAGTCCAGTTCCTAGAGGTCGCCGCCTACGCGGCTGGCGCATGGATGGTTGTCATGGCCATGCTTCACCTCAATCGCTCACACGGTGAGTTGAGGCCGGCCAACATCAACAACAACGCTTGGATTTGGCAACTCAGCATCGCAGTACTTCTGTTCTCGTTGCCTTCATTCATCGACACGACTGCTTCACAGATCTTTGGAAGTGCACCGCAGAACCCTATGGCCTACGCCAATTCCAGCTTTGATGCATCTGGTCCGTTGCTCGCGCCGCTGGCTGGTCTTCTGCAGATCTTTGGGATGGCCTTCGCTATTCGCGGCCTTCTTGTACTCAGGGCGTACGGCGTGCATGGAATGTCTGGCGGAAACACCTTTGGCAAAGGCTTCGTTCAAATCGTTGCCGGCGTTCTCTTGGTGAACTTGGATCCGTTTCTTATGACGATTGAATCAATCACAGGCCTCAAAGTGGGCGCAGGCCTGATCTACTAATTTCGCGCCCCAAAACCTCGACGCAAAGGACCTCACCATGAAATCGATCTCCAAGATGAAAGCTCTGGCCCTGCTGGCCACTCTGCTGGTGGGCACTGCCGCCCACGCTCAAGGCCTCCCCCCGCAAGCGGGTGCGAACGACCTGGGCGCGATCTTCAACAACCTGAGCAGAGGCCTGGGCAGCTTCGGCAGCCTCATGGAAGCGGTCCTCTACATCGTTGGTACCGTGTTCTCGGTCATGTTCGTCATGAAGCTCTACAAGTGGAACAAGTCGGACGGCCGTGATGCCACCCTGGGCGGCGTTGGCGTCACCCTACTCGTGGCCGTGCTGTCGTTCACGATGCCGATGCTGATGAGCTCAAGCGCCACCCAGGTGTGGGGCCAGGGCAGCAACCTGCGCACCGTTCAGCAGCCCAACTTCCGCTGAAGCGTACCGATTGCGTCGATTGCCGGGGCCTGTGGCCCCGGCTTTTCGAAGCCAACTCATCCTCATCATGCTCAGCCTCAGTGTTTCTTCGAAGCCGTGCTTGCCTGAGCGCAAGCAGATTCATGACGCAGCCAGCGCGCGCCCGACCGCGTGCGAGATCTGTGGCGCGCCAGGTGGCCATGATGGAATGCTGCTTGAGAAACACCTCGTATCCAAGGACCGGGTCAAATTCATCTGCCCGATCTGTCACCACTGCCTGCACCTTGACTTTGCGGGCATGAAAAAGAGCGGCCGCATCATCTGGCTGCCTGAGCTTTCCCAGGAAACCCTGAACCTGCTCAGCTTGAGCATGTTCCTGGTCGTCAAGTCAACACCGTCGTCGCAAGAGAAGTCGGACTCAACCGAATTGCTTGCGCACGCCAAGAATTTGTACGGCACGCTTCGCAAGCGCGCCGAGCACGTTGAAGTCGCTCTTGGCGCAAACGTGAACGCATTCGAGAAGATGCTGCCGCGCTCGAGCCTGTCCGAGCCGCAGCACATTGCAAGCCTCATCGTCTACGCGCAGCGACAAGCCAAGCTCTCTGAGCTGACGATGGCCAGGCGTGTCAAGGGGTTGCGCTTCCTGCCGAACCCGAACTATTTTTCGCGCTACATCGACGCGCTGAGCCTCATTGTCAGCAAGGACTACCCTGTGTCCACCTGGATGGAGTCCGTGCGCACCTTCCGCCAGCAGACGCAGGATGCTGCACTAGCGGAAGGCGAGGGCGCCGCCCTCGATGGTGCCAGTGGCGACAGCTTTGACGCCAATGGAATCGCCGCCTTCGCGGAAGCTCAGCCAGTAGATTCTGGCGTGATCGGTGAGCGCGGTGCCGAAGAAGAGCACGCGCCGGAGCCCGCATGATCGAGATCGGCTGCGCCTGGCTCTCCAAACCCACTGAGCTGAAGTCTGGCTGGGCATCGCTTGCCGGCGGTGAGCCGTTTCGCTTCACCGAAGCCGACTACCTGCGAAGCAAGGGACCCATCTGGATCACGCAATCTCCCCAGAAGGCCTTTTTGGCCGAGGGCGGGGGTCGCGCTCCGTGGCTTCGCCACGCTGAATTCTTCCCGACACCCATCGACTTTCTTGCCGAGGAGCTGGCCGTCAAGGACAGCCCGCAACGTGCCGTCCAGGTCCTGAGCGAGGTGCTCACCCGGGCGGTGCGCATGTGCTGTGAAATCGCGCCAGGGCTGGAACAGTTCCTCCTCGACTCCCAGCTAGCTCATTGCTCACTGCACGAGTTGATGCAACTGGTCATTGCGCCAATCGGCCGCAAGATCGATGTTCCAGCGGACCTGCAGGAGTCCCTGCACAAGCTCTTCTCGGGTTACCTGCAGAAGGACGCTGCCGCGTTCCATGACCTGATCGTACGTGTGCCAGCTGCACGCGTGGATCTGTTCGAAGACGTCATGAGCCGATCTGTCCCGGGAGATACCTGGGTTGAAATCCCTGAGGATCGGTTTCCAAACCCATTGACATGGGCGGCCAAGGGTGGCCACCAGATCATCGCCAATGTGAGCATCGGCAACCGCCTTCGCCACCCCAAGGAGAAGGACAAAGACCTCGTGGGGCGCGACCTGGTGGTCTTTCATGGCATCAAGGCAGGCACCCGGCGCTGGATGGCCTTGCCGGAGATCATGGCCTTGTCCAAGCTCTTCGAGCTGAAATCAGAGCGGACTTTCTTGTGTGAGCAGATCGTCCCAGTGAGTGCAACGCTGAAGGTTGCGCCTCCCATTTTCTCGCCGATCGCACGCGCCAGTATCTCGGCAGGCCTTGCCGCAGAGGCCTTCCTGAGTGCCGCGGCAATGCCCTCACCCATTCTCAGCGCCTCCAGTGACGGCAAGGTGGCTGCAAGTCCCTATTGCATTCGATCGATCTGGATGACCAGCCTCATCCGGGCGAACATGATCGAGACAGCGATCGAAGCATCGAAGGCCCAGGTTGCGGTCATGGGCCTGGGCACAAACCATCTCATGGTCGGCTGCAAGAAGGAGAAGCTGCGTTGGCTGCGCCTTGCGGTCAACAGGAACTCAATGCTGTCGTATCCGAGTGGGGTGCGCGCTATGGAAGAAAAGTACGCCCCGAAGGCGAAGGCGATCCTTTCTACCGACGCATACGCGGAGGATGATGGTCAGGACGATGGGGGCAGGGAATGATCTTCAACGAAATCCCTGATGAGCCGCAGATTCCTGGAGCCGATCAAGTCGAGCAGATCTTTCGTGACATCGGTGCAAAGGTTCGCAGCACTGGTCGAACCGAGTTGTTGCTGATGCTTGATCGTGTGCCAGGTCAAATCATCGGACGCGAGAACGCGAAAGACAACGCGATCATCGAGTCGCACCTTGCCTCATCGATGGAGATCCTGCGGGATGTCCAGGCGGAACTCGAAAGAATCAAGACGCACTCGCACTGAGCGAAAGAGAACAAGGAAAGCAATGAGCAACGCATTCATTCAGGCCGTCGAGGGTGTGGCCTCGCAGATCGGTCAGATCTTCAAGACCTCTCTGCCTTCGTATGTCGACATCGAGACCGCAGACACCGACCAGGCCTTGGTAACGGGCAAAGGCACGCTCGTCTCCGGCATCCGGATCGACGGTGTTCGTTTCGCCATTGGCCCCGAAGAGTTCGAGGGCACCGTGAACGCGGTGACCCGTTGCCTGGCCCCGTACCTCAACAACACGGCCTACAGTGTTGACATCTTTGCGTCCTCTGATGCCGATGCGGTGGGCAAGTCGCTCGAGGGCTTCTCCGATCGCATCAAGGAGAGCTGCGACCGGATGCAGATCGATCTCAAGGATGTGGTCGATGCCAACGTCAGTGCGCTGCGCAAGCATGCCGCAAAGGAGTCTATCTACCTGGCGCTGTGGACCCGTGAGTCGGTCATGACCTCGCGAGAGTTGAAGGACCACAAGACGGCGCGATCTGAGGCCGTGAAGAAGGCGCCCAATGCCGGAACCGAAGGCCAGAACCTGTTCTCCAGTTGTGCCGGTCTGCGTGAGCGCCATGAAGCCACGATTCGTTCCATCTATGAGGACCTGCGCAACGCCGGCCTCGTCTGTGAGCAGCTCTCCGCTCACGAGATGTTGCACGTGGCGAGAAAGCAGATCGACCCTGACTTCACCCATGACGAATGGATGCCCATCCTGGCCGGCGATACCCTGCCCGGTGCCAAGGGCGCCAACCTACTGCGCAACCCAGAGGCACAAGCACTCGATCTGAGCGATGTGCAGTATCCGCGTGTCGAGTGGCAGATCTTCCCTCGCGACGCCTACCGCCTCAACAGCAAGTTTGTCATCGTGGGCGACAGGGCCTATGCGCCGGTCTTCATCGAGATCCCCCCGCGGGAAATCACCCCTTACTCCAGCCTGTTCGAGAAGCTTCGCTCCTCTCAGGTGCCTTGGCGCGCGCTGTTTCGCATCGACGGCGGTGGCCTGAAGTACATGGGGACGCGCAACTCAGTCGCCTCTCTCCTGTCGTTCAGCTCCGACTTCAACAAGCGCATTCACGAAGCGCACAAAGGCCTCTCGGAACTGGAGTTCCAAGGGATCACCAATGTGCGTGTGCGCTTTGCCTTCTGCACCTGGGCGCCGGCGACGGACCTCGAACTTCTCAGCCGTCGCGCTTCGCGCCTGGCCCAGACACTGTCCGCCTGGGGCCAGTGCGAGGTCCGAGACATCTCTGGCGACCCCATGCTGGGGTTCATGAGCACGGTTCCGTTCGTGAGCGAGAACCACTGCGGTACCTTCGCTGTGGCGCCCCTGTCGCACATCGCACGCATGCTTCCGATCATGCGTCCCGCCAGCCCTTGGACCGAGGGCTCGCTGCTGTACCGAACCCTGGATGGCAAGGTGATGCCCTTCGAGCCGGGATCGAGTCAGCAAGACACCTGGAACTACATCATCTTCGGCTCACCCGGCAAGGGCAAGTCTGTCCAGCTCTCTACGCTCATCCTGTCGTCGATCCTGCGCCCCGGCATGTCCCGTCTCCCCCGAGTCGGCGTGGTCGATATCGGCCCGTCGTCTGGTTACCTGGTGGACATGCTCAAGAGCTCGCTGCCGGAGAACCTGAAGCCTCTGGTTGGCCAGTGGCGCATGCGAATGTCGCCGGAGTACGCCATCAATCCCTTCGACACCTTCCTCGGGTGCCGGCGGCCGACGCCTGAGCAGAAGGGCTTCCTTATCAACCTGCTCTCGCAGATCGCAACGCCGGCAGAGGCCAGTGAGCCGTACGAGCGCATGAGTGAGCTGGCATCCAAGGTGATCGATGACGTCTACGGTCAGTACCACGACGGTGGCACTCGCTCGACACCGAAGAAGTACAACATCGGCGATGAGCAGTCCATTGATGAGCTGCTGACTCAGCTGAAATTCCCCAGCAACCATGAGACGAACTGGTGGCAGGTGGTGGACTTCCTGTTTGCCAAGGGCTACAAACGCGAGGCCATCCTGGCCCAGCGTTTCGCTGTGCCGAGCTTGCAGGACTGCGTGGCGTTGTCGCAGGGCGTGCACGACATGTACGGCGGCATCAAGGTCAAGTCGGGCGAAACCCTCGTCCAGGCCTTCGCCAGCCTGATCTCGTCGGCCATCCGCGATTTCCCCAACCTGGCCAGCCGAACCGAGTTCGACATCGGCTCGGTCCGGATTGCGTCACTCAACCTCGAGGAGGTAGCCGCGGCAGGGTCCAAAACCGGCATCAAGCAGACGGCCATCATGTACCTGCTGGCCTCCTACGCCTTGACGAAGGACTACCGGATCAAGGCCGAGGTCGTCAATGGCATGGACATGCCGCAGATGTACCGCGATCACCACATGAAGATCGTGTTCGAGACGGCTGAAGACTTCAAGTGGACCGTCTATGATGAGTTCCACAAGACGGCAAACTCACCCGGCGTGGCGGCGGCCGTGGAAACCGACATGCGCGAAGGCCGCAAGTACAACATCGGCGTCATCCTGTCCTCACAGGCTGCCGACGACTTCTCTCCCACGATGCGAGAGCTGTCGACCGGTACCTTCATCTGCGACGCCGGTTCGAACGACAACTCCCTGGAGCTGCAGCGCTTCTTCGGTTTCAATGAAACGGCCCGCCGTCTCCTGGTTGAGAACGTGAACGGCCCCAAGTCCACCGGTGCGCCCCTGCTCGCCGTTCTGAGGACCAAGGAGGCAACGTTCACCCAATTGCTCGTCTCGACCCTCGGTGTCGAGGCTTTGTGGGCGCTCTCCACCACATCAGAGGATGCACTGGTTCGTGAGAAGGTGTGCGCCGTCCTTGGTGGCAAGGAGGGGCGCCGCGCTTTGGCCGCGGTCTACCCGGGTCAGGTCAAGAAGGAGGTCGAACGACTGCGGAGAGCTGGCGAGTCCAATCCGATCGACGTGATCTCTCAGAACGTTCTCGATACCTGGATGAAAATGAAGGTCAAGTGATTGACTTTTGCACGCGCATTGAGTGTGCGTAAGAGATATCGTATACTAGACAAGCATCCATCCAGTTCATCGTCACAGGACTTCACATGTCAGCCAGCGCAGCCCTTCACAAGCAGGATTTCAAGCAGCATACCGATCCGGCTGCGCCTGCAGCGCCAGCGCGTGATACCCAGCGTGTTGCCATCACCAAACGTGAGCTCGACCTCTACGTCAGTGACGGCCGACCTACCGGCCTGCTGTTCACAGCAGTGGCCAAGCTCAAGGGTATGGCACCTGAAGAGGTCTCCCGTCGAAGCGGCGTGGCCCCTGCGCTCGTGGCGGCAATCTTTTCCGATGGTGCCCACTCGGACATGAAGATCGCTGCCATTCAGGCGGTCGCCAATGCCTTGGGAATGGACCTGGGGCAACTTCGACTCGCCGAGGGTGCGGTGCACATCTTCGATCTCACCCGCGAAGTTGGCGAACCTGGCCCTTCAGGCCTTGGTGTTTACGCTCGGGGTGTGGCTCTCTTGATGCGTGACGCGTTCGTGATTCGGATCGAGCCCTCCCAGGCCGGGACTGCCCGAAAGGGTCGCTTCCTGGAGTATCACGCTGCACAACATGCAGGTGCCCGGGCGATCTTCATCAACTCCCGTGTTCCGGTTCTTGGTCGCCGGTTCAACCCCGCCCTGATACCCTCGGCTCGCTGGGCGTGTGGCACTCAGGAGAAGTCACGGCTTCACCTGCAAAGCCAGGAATTGTCCACGCAGCTGCATCTGCGCGACCTCAATCGCCTCGAGTTCGACCAGTTCTTCACTGGTGAAGACAAGGCAAGCTGGGCTGATGTCAAGGAAGTGGCTCGTGGCCTGAATGTCTCCCGCTCGGAAATCATCGACATGATCCGGGCCCGCTCGAGCGTCGCCAACACGCGCAAGCGCAGCCGTGCAGAGCGCCGGGCCCAGCTGCGTGTCGTTGGCGAGCAGATGAAGTAACCGTATCGACATCGATATGCAGGCAGAGGAACAACAACCAGAAGACGCCGCATTGGGCCAGGAGCTCATCAGGCTACTGGTGAGCCTTGGGGCGTCACGCGTTCATGCCGAGCTCTACCTCGAAGTGCATGGACTTCTGGGATACGAGTGGTCTGGAGTGCGTGGGACGAGCAGCAACCTATCGCGGGAGCGGGTCCGTCGAATTGTCAATGGGGTTGAGGAACACCAGATGGTGAACCTGCGTCAGCTCAAGATTTTTACTCCAGTCTTGGAGAGGCTGCGTGTGCTGATGCAGTTGATTGCTTCCGAGGCGCCCAACGTTGAATCGGAGATCAAGACGAACCTGGCGAAACGTGGGCGTCAGATGCGAAACCCACTGTCCATCTACCGTGCATGTCTGCATTTCGGGGTAGATACGGGATGTCGGATTGACATCTGGCGCGGCGCTGACAAGAACCAGCAGCCCCCAAAGTCCTGGCTGGGCGAGAAGGGGGAGCGCCTGCGGTACTCACTTGAGGCGTTGCTCCATGAAGACGCCCCCGTTGTCTTTGACCGATTCATTTCGAACTCAAGACGCATCGCAAGAAGCTCCGGTGCCATCTCAGCGCGGTATGCCGCCGAGGCGTACACCGGGGCTCGAGGGATCGCTATCACCGAGTCCGAAGCCAAGGCGATGCTTCACCCATTTGCGGTTCATCTTGGACGCATCTCAGGCGATGATTGGTACGTATTCCTGAGCAACCTGAATGAAGTTGCATCGAGGGCCTCAACCATGGTATTGGCCATGGGTGGTGCATCTTTGGAGGATCTACTCGAGTCTCATCGCCGTATGAGTCGGTCCGAGTTCCTGGCCAAAGAGCCGGTGCCGGATGAAGTTGTTCGACAGACTCTCAGCCTCTTTGGGTTCAATGTGGACGAAAGGGGCCACGTTACCCACCAGAAGATTGGAGAGGCGGTTTCGGGTCGCCATGCCGCACCCCTGGCGGTCAAGACTGTCGAGATCTTCCGCGATTTGCTTGCCCAGGGGCATGGTGTAGATGGCGCCGTTCGTCGAAGTGTGCTGCTTGAGGCGTTCCAGAAGAGCGGAATCAAGTCGGTCACAGCCCACTTGCACCTTTCGAAAACGGGAATCTTCAAGTGCGTAGATGGACTCTGCACACTATCTAGCGAAGCGCGCGCCAAGATTCCATCAAAGAATGGCCGGCCACGGAAGGCGCCATCACGTGTCTTGACAGCAATCTGACCGTCCTGCTCTGCCGCGTATGAGATATGCGATACACTTGCTGGGTGCTTGGGGTATTCTCTGCCAAGCCAGCGTTCGCCAGTAACCACACCCCTCATGTCTCGCCCACCGTCAAGGCTTTCCTTGCCAGAGTCAGCCCTGCTGATTCAGGGGGTCAATCTTCAGATTCACCGCGCGACCGCCTGGAGACGAGTCCAGCGCAAAGAGCTCATTCCAGTCCCTGTCACTGTAGATGGAAAGCTTGCGGCACCAGTCGCGTCCTTCGGGTTGTTCTTTCATCCTGACGCTTCAGACGCGCAGCGTAGGGTTTCGATACTGCGCAATGCGGTCCGCATTGGGCAGCATCTGTTCGAGGATCCCGTGCTCTATGGAGACTCGGCCTACTACTTGAGGCAAGCTGGCGGAGAGCTGACGCTTGCTGTCGGCACCACCAGATTCGATGCTCCTTTGGTCGTGGGCGATGTGCTGACGATCAAGGCCCATCGGAATCAGGACGTCAACCTCATCTACCCCTGGGGGCCAGACAGTTCGCTGGTGCGCGACGAGATCGGTGACCTGCGCGTCAAGCACTTCGGCGATCGCTACCTATTGCTCTCCGCATTCCGCAAACGGGTTGAGAACTCACGCTTGATATCCCCGGTATCCCCCGAGGTACGAGTCGGGGTTGCTCAAAGGCTGCTCTTGACATCTGGAGCCAACCATGCCGATTTCGATCACAGCTCGGTGGTTGATTCCTTGGCAGAAGCCGCCCGCCACATTCACTTCATTACGGACATTGCAATGGCCACCAAAGAACTTCAGCAACAGGAAAAGCCGGCTGCGACGTCCTCGATCGGCAACGAGATCAGGGTTCTCTGGCACGACCGCCAGGTCGGTATGCTCAGTGGCTCGGGGGCGAACTGGATCTTCGAGTACACGGCGGGCCTGCCGCTGAAGCTCTCCCTGTCTGAGAAGCCATCGGATGAGCCGGGCAAGATCCCGAGCTTTCTTGGTGGACTTTTGCCTGAGAACAGCGGCTCGGATCAGGAAACGCTGGAGGAGCGTATGGAGCTCTTCACCCAGGCTGACCGGTACACATCAAACATCAGCGTTCAGCAGCGCAACGATCCCCAGGCTCGACTGATCCAAGACGTTCTCGAGGGGCGTTTGGCCGACTACATGGACCCCACCGGGGGGTTTGAAGGAAAGGCTTCTGATGACCTGCGCAAGACGTTGCTGAATCCCGAGGTCCTGAACTCAACGCGTCACGACCGGTCCATGCCACGCATCTCAGGGATGCAGGTCAAGCTGGCCTGCCGCTTGGATCGCAACGGTGAGATCGACCTGTCCAAGGGCAAGGCATTCACGCACATCGTCAAGCTCATCGGAGGTGCGACCGAATACAGCTCGATGTGCTCGATGGAATGGTATGGACTCTCGATCGCGAAAGAGGTCGGCTTGCAGGTCGAAGACTTCGCAATCGCCAACATCGGCCTGTCTACTCCTTCCCTGATTGTCGAGCGCTTTGATATTCGCACTGATCAGAACGATCGTCGCTACATCATGGCCGAGGAAATGTGGTCTGTGCTGGGCGCGAGGCGCAACAAGCTCAAATACGAGGGCGACCTGCTCGATGTGGCCAAGTCGATCATGAAGCACTCGACGGATGTTTCCTCTGATGGCGCCCAACTGATGGGCCAGGCCATGGTCTCATGGCTGATCTCCAACAGCGACATGCATCTCAAGAACCTGCTGCTCCTGAAGCAGACCAGCGATCCGTCGAAGGGTTTTACAAGTGTTCGTCTGTCGCCCACGTACGACATGATGTGCACCCAGGTATTCCCGAACGACGCCAGAAGCGCTGCGATGTCTATTGGGGGGAATCGTCACCACAACCTGCATGCTTTCGTCACCCTTGGGGAGGTGCTTGGCTACCCCGCAGACCAAGTGGTGGCCATGGCCCGCTATGTCGCCACGAAGGTGGCCACAGCTGGTGTCAACTTGGCCAAGAATCTTCCCAATGCGATTCTCGCCCACGAGAAGAGTGTGGCTGACATTCACCTTGCCTCCAGCCTGATTGATCGCCGCTGCGGATCGCTTCTCGACGAGTGTGATGCATACATGCTCAACCCGCGCGCCATTCTTGACCAGACTGAAGCACCAGATGACGCAGGCGATGCAGTAGACGAGCACGTACAGGCTGAAATGCGCCGCAGTACCGCCCCTATCGGCGTAGAGGAGCCTGGCTTGGATGGGGAGTTTGATGCTGGTGACGTATCTCCCGCTCCACGCGGCCGTCGGCCGTCACCGTAGAAGGTTCGACCTCTGAATTAAGAAAGCCCGGCGCTCAACGAGCCGCCGGGCTTCATTCTGGCTTGCAGCCCTACGCTTCGCCAGAAGCCGCAGATGTTGACGCAGCAGTTGCGGCCGCACGTGCTTTGGCTGCCTTCACCTGATCGGCGTAGACCTTTCTTCGAACACGGACCTTTGCAACTTCTGTCTGCACGGGGATCACACCCACAGATCCCCCCTCGTTGGTTTTGCGGCCATAGTGAGTGAATGCGGTGCGATCGGTTGCATGGCCCATCGCTGCTGATACCTGCTCGGGCGCCATTACCCTCTTTGCGCGCGAGGAGTAAATGTGTCGCGGACTGTAGATCTGGATCCAGTTTGGCTTTCGGAAAGTGTTGATGTTTGCCGCAGTGTTGATCCGACAGAGAAGGCGCTTACAGGAGAGGTATGTGACCTCGTAATCACCATCATCGCGCAGCTTGCGCATCGCAGCGCAGAACCTGGTGACGGCTCCAAGCAGGCTTGGACTCATGCGAGAGAGGTCAAGGTGGCGGTAGTTACCAAGGCCGCGGCCATTTGTCTTTTTTGAGTTCTCGACCCTGAGGTACGGCCTGTCGAGATCGAGCTGGCCCTTTGCGTCGGCGCCAACTCCATTCGGATCGATCAAGGAGGCGGGAGCCCAAATCACTTCTGCCTGGGTCCATTCGTGGGGACGTAGACCACACAAGGATCCCATGATCATCCACGACTCCAGCATCGCCGAATACGCGCTTGATGATGCCCTGATCTTCTTGATGAGATCGTCGAACGATGAGCTCTTGACTGTCTTGGCGCGCAGACCGGAGGTTCGAAGAGACGATACTAGGCATATGGACTGATCGCCCTGTTCGCGCAGTATGCGACACGCCTCCAATGCCGGTGCCGTGCCCATGGATTCGTAGCGAAACAGAAGCGATGACTTGATCTGCCTCCAAGTCGAGCGAGACCACTCGGGCCGCTTTGCAAGCGCGTGGGTGACCACCTCCGTTGGTGAGGGGTCTTCAATCCCCAGTGCCTTTGAAGTGTGCGTTGCGAACCACAGGGCACGCTTCAGGTACGCAGCCTCAGTGCTCGGGCTGCGTGATACCTGTTCTCCTGGGACGGGGGCAGAGGAATCCATCACACAACGAATACTAGCACAAGCGATATCGCATACACATTCATCTACTGACCGGTTGTCAGTTCCTGCAAGTTGGGGTACACTGCGTAAAAGCTATCGGATACACACGCATGAAGTACCTACACGTTCTCGCCATCACCGTGGTCCTCGCTGGATGTGCCACAGGCAAGCAGGCCGGCCAAGAGGCCTCCAAGCCCACCGACACGGTCGACAGCATCATCGCCAAGTACGCCGCGGACGCAACCCTTCAGTTGCGCCGCCTGTCCGAGAACACGGGCGCTTCCAGGATGCAGGAAACCGGCCCTGGTCGGCCGGACTCAGCCAGCCAGGCAATGCCGGCATCGAACATCGCCGGCGCCACCGGTTCCATTGCCGTCTCCCCTGGCGAACCATCCGCGGGCGGCGTGGCTCAAGCCAATCCGAGCAAGCATCCAGCTGCCAAGCCCATTCCATCGGCTCTGGCAGTGCCTCCCGGTCTTGAGAAAAACATCACGCTCACGTGGACTGGTGACCTGGAAACCCTGATTTTCTTGATCGGCAAAGAGGCGGGCTGGAAGGTGGTGGAGCCTACCGGTCTGCGGGTCAGCCCGGTCATCATCGCGATCAACGCCAAGGACAAGCCCATTTTCGAGGTGCTGCGTGACGTCGGCGCCATTGCTGGTACCGCCGCAGATGTGGTGGTGGCCGTCGAAGCCCGCACCCTCGGTGTGGCGTACCCCAAGCGATGAACGCCATGAAAGCTATCAAGACACTTGCGGCAATCTCCCTTGGGCTGGCTTTCCAGGCCGCTTTCGCTCAAGCTGCCCCGGCCTCCGCGGCCGATGCTGCTCCGCCCTCGCTGGAGGACATCCTCAAAGGGCTGCCTACTTCGCCGGATTCCAGCTCCATCCCACCGATTCGCTTTCATGCGATTCGAGAGACCGCGATCACCTACGGCTCGCAAGCCGGCTTGGCTCGTCGCAGCCACGAGAACGTCAAGCAGTTGGAGTCATCGGCCCAGAAGCTCGATGTCGTCTACAACTTCCAGGCCCTCATGGTGGAGGGCAATGTCGTTCCCCCGGTGCTCTCCGAGCTCAATGACGTCTATGACCAGAACGCCGACAACCTCATTCGTGTGATCGGTAAGGTGTTTCGGATCGAGCAGCAGGCGCGCTTCAGTTACAACCCGCCCACCTGGCGCAGCTACCTGGCACAGGCCTTCGACTTCGAGCAGAACGTTGTGGCCAACGTTGCACCCAAGACCGACGAGGAGCTGAAGGTCTGGAAGGCTGCGGTCGAAGAGGGCTACAAGCTCGGCGTGCAACTCGCGGACGCGAACCTCAAGGAGAACTTTGCCCGGCTGCAGCGCGACTTCAGTGGCATGGTTCTTTATCACCGCATGCTGGCCGATGGCATGGTCACGCGCCCCTTCGTGGCTTCTTCGAACCTGGGCGTGACCCGTTCCGCGGACGGCGCGATGCACGTCGGCGAGGTCGTGCTCAAGATCACTGCAAACCCGGACTTCGTGGACGCCCCTGAGTCATGGAAGGCGGGACCCGCTAACGTCATCACCGAGCGCCTCAAGCGCAGCGTGGACCCCAAATTCAGCGACATGATCATGCGCGACGCCGTGAAATCCGGGCTGGTGAAGGAAAGCGGGCGCAACTGATGAATGCAGCAGTCCAGGCCGAGCTGTATCCAGGCTACGTCGAGGAGTACGGCTTCCCCCGTGAGCCTCGTCAGTTCACCAAAGAGGAGTTCGACCGTCTGCTCGTGCACGTGGCCGACAGCGATGGCGCGGATCTGACGATCCAGACCGAGGAGCCTGCCTACGCATACATCAAGGGCCAGAACATCCGGGTGACCAAGCGAAAGCTCTCCAACACCGAGATGGAGATCATCTGCAACCACATCTATGGCCAGTCGAACGGCGTTGCCACGATTCGTACTGGAGCGGACATCGACGTTCGCCACCCTGTGATCATCAAGGAAGTCAACGGAAACGGCACCCTCGAGACAAAAGCTCGTTACGGTTTTCGGGTGAACATCACCGGTTGTTGGGCAAAGGGGTCCGAAAACGGGATGCAGATCACGGCGCGGACGATCAAGAGTTCGCCGCCCCGCCTCCAGGACCTCGGCATCGAAGAGGATCTGATCGAGAACTTCTATCCTGAGGATGGCCTGGTGCTGGTCTGCGGCCCTACTGGGTCGGGCAAGTCAACGCTTCTTGCGGGGGCCATGCGCAATCTGATCGAGAACCCCAACTCACACAAGAAGATCATCACGGGCGAGGCGCCGATCGAGTACGTTTACGACGACATTCCTGGTGCCAGCACCATCATTTCGCAGCACGAAATTCCCCGGCACCTGCCATCCTTCAAGGCCTTTGTGCGCAACACCTTGCGCAGGGCTCCCAAGATCATCCTCGTCGGCGAATCGCGCGATGCGGAGACCGTTGAGGCGTCCCTGACGGCCTCGGAGACCGGTCACACGGTCTACAGCACCGTTCACAGCCGAACGGTGGCTCACACCATGGCGCGTCTGGCCAACCTGTTCCCCCCGCACGAGCGCATGTCCAAGGTCTTCGAACTCATCGAGTCGTTCCGGGTGATCGTTGTGCAGAAGCTCGTTCGTCGAGCCGATGGGCAAGGTCGCGTGGCTTTGCGCGAGTACCTGGTGTTCGACCAGGTGATTCGCGATCATCTGCGCGTTGCCAACTCACTCAAGGATGCAGAGCACATCATGAGCACCATGGTCCAGCGATACGGTCAGACCATGCTCAGCGCGGCCCAAAAAGCGTTTGAGCAAGGACTGATTCCCGCGCACGAGGTTGCCATCCTCGAGAGAGCGTCGGCCTCGGCCCTCGTGGAGGGCATGAACTCGGAGTTTGGAGCATGAAGGGCGTAGACATCCTCACCGGCTTCTGGCGGGACACAGCCCGCACCCCCAGGTTCTGGATCTTCAGCGCCTACATCGTTGTTCCCTTGGTGCTGTTCCTTTTTCACATCCGCTGGTGGACGTTCACCGTGCTGGTTGTCGCCATCGGCGTGATGTCGATCATCGAGTATTTTGGCTATACACCACCGGTTGCCGCGCTCTCACTTCGCATGTGGCTCGCGGGAAAACGGGTGACTCGCAGGCGTCAACTTTTCAACAAGAAGCTTCGCATGTAGTGTCAGAAAAGTGCGTATGTGATATACTATTCGCATCAGCAAGGATCTTCAAATGAGCAATACCCTGGAATCGAACCAGCATCCCATCCTCGTCGGCGTTGACGATGGCTTTGCCATGACCAAAGTCGTGGTTCTCGATGGCGTCAACATCGTCAAGCAGCTGGTGATCCCGAGCCGCGCTCGTTCTGGCATTCACACCACGACAATCCTCGGAAAAGGGGACGATGGTCGCGTCGATCCGCGCTACGAGACCGATGGCATGACCTTCACGGTCGAGAACCTCCCCGATGCCGAATCGGCGCGATTTGACGAGTACCCCTTCTCCCCCATGAACCGGGCCATCGTCGCCCACGCGTTGCGTGTCGCAGGCCTGGGTGGCCGCGACGTGCGCATCGCAACCGGTCTGCCCCTGTCGATGTACTACAAGGGATCGAATCTCGATCAAGGGCTCATCGACCGAAAGCAAGCCTCCCTGCTCAAGGCAGTGTCCGCTCTCGATGGGTCGAGCGTTGCCAACATCACTGGCCACGACGTATTCCCCGAAGGCCTGGCCGCCTGGATCGATCATTCTGTCTCCGAGTCGGGTGAGATCAGCGAGAACCTTGATGAGGCTCTGGGCATCATCGACATCGGCGGTCGTACAACCGACATCGCCGTGGTGCTCCCGGGGCGTCGCATCGATCACGCCCGTTGCGGGTCGGCCGATTTGGGTGCACTCAACGTGATCGAAGAGGTCGCCATCGCCCTGAAGAACGATCACAACGTGACCATTGGCGCGGACAAGATCGAGGCCGCTCTGCGCACCCGCGAGGTGAAGATGTGGGGCGAGACCCGCGATATCGGTTCGATCATCGATGCGGCAGCCAACAGCGTTCTCGGCGCAATCACGCGCGAGATCAACCGCCGCCTGAGCAATGCGGTCGACCTGGACAAGATCCTGTTGGTCGGCGGCGGCGCCCATCTGTTCAAAGGGGTCTCCAAGGCCTTCCCGAACGTCTTCATCCCGAAGGATCCGGAGTTCGCCAACGCGCGCGGCTTCGCGAAGTATCTCCTTGTCTCCTGATAGGGTGTGAATCGTGGCTGACGATGCAGAGCGGGCCCAGGTTCGCCTCTACTTCTATCAAGAGGATCAAGTCCGCGTTCTCAATGCGCTGGCCACTCGAGATCGCGCCAACTTGATTCGGATGATGCTTGCGAGCGCAATGCGCTCCGGTGAGCTGAGATCGATGCTTGATCAGCTCGGCTATGAGTCGGACAAGCTGCTTGCCGGTACTTCGGTGCCGCTGCGCACTGTCTATCCCTCGACGCCAGCTTCTCACGCGGCCAATGCGGCCGCTCCCGCTGTCGAGGCTGCTACTCCTGTGGCTATTGCTACGCCCAGTCCTGTTCGGGCGCCTGAACGTGCGTCGTCGCCTTCGACCGCCCCAAATGCATCGGCCGCGCCGATTGAGGTTTCTGCCCCCGCCGCCGCGCCTGCTGAGCCGCCATTGATGCAGAAGGTGCCACCCAAGATCTCGCTCGGAGGCTTCTTTGGCGAGAAGCCGCGAACCATCCGGAAGAACCAATGAAGACCATTCTCTACCCCGTCTTGCTGTCCGTCGCATTCATTGGCAACGCCAATGCCGGCCTCATCATCGAGAAGAAGCAGGATCCGCAGCGCTCAACCACGGCGCGCCAGACCCGTTTGATCGACCAGAGCGCCCGGATGTCCGAGGTCGCCAAGATCAATCGCCAGCGCATTGACCTCGAGTCACGCGTCAGCTCGCGTATCACCCAATCCGGAACACCGCCCGCCGAACTGCCCATCTTGGTTGGTTTTGGCAAGAGTGTCACTCTGGATGACGCCCTGCGCCAGATCCTCCCAGCTGGTTGGAGTGCTTTCTCTGACCAGGACCTCAGCATCGACACCAAAGTCGACTGGCAGGGGACTCGCACCTGGCCGATGGCCCTTCAGACCGCCCTGGCCGCCCTGGACATGCGCGCACACATCGACTGGGAGACGAGCGAGCTCATGCTGTTCGTTCCTCAAGCCAAGGAAGGGCAGGGCCTTGAGGCGACAGTGGTGGATGCCGCTGATGCCCCGCCGGCCTCCCCAAGTGGCGTCATTCGCACCCAGAAATCGATCATCTGGGAACTCAGCCCTGAGCGTTCGCTGCGTGAGAACTTCCGCCTTTGGGCCAACCAGGCAGGTTGGACGCTGGTGTGGAACGCGGTGCGTGGTGACAGCGTGATCGACTACCCGGTCGACGCCCTGATCGAGTTCCGCGGTGAGGTCGTGGGTGTCAATGGTGCGATGGCCCGTGTGATCGCAGCCTATGCCGATGCCGATTTCCCCCTTGAGATCGAGTTCTTCCGTGGCAACAAAGTCATCGAGGTCCGTCTGCACTCGCAAGCCAACAAAGCCGCTCCGAAGCTCGCTGGCCAGAACAACTGAGGAACCGACCATGAAGCGTTTCACGATCGTCTCAACCGCGTTGGCTGCTTGTGTGGCCGTGCTCAGCGGCTGCGCCTCGCAGCAATTGGCTGCTGGTTCTGCCTCGCCGCAGCCGGTGGTCACCCAGGCGCAATGGATCCCCTCTGCTCGCCAGGCTTCAGCCATGGAGAGCGACGGCGTCTGGGTGAACAAGAAGTCTATCGAGGTGCGCGAGCAGAAACTCCCGCCGGCGTTTCGCAAGCCGATGAGCATGCGATTTGACGTTGCCATGAGCCTGAGCCAGATCGCCTACGCCGTCTCCCGCGAGACCGGACTGCGCGTGTCGCTGGCAGAAGAAACCCGTCAGGATGCTGCAAAGCCCTTGACGATGGCGGGACAGATCTTCGAAGGCGATCTCAAGCGTGTTCTGGACTCGATCGGGGCAATCTCCAACACCGCCTGGCGCTATCGCGAGGGCGCAATCGAGTTCCACCGGATCGAAACACGTGTTTTCGATGTCGCGGCAGTGGCCGGCTCGGGCACGGTTTCGGCAGCAGTGCGATCGGTCGACGGGGGTCAGCAAGCTACCCACGCGGCCAACACCAACATCTGGGCAACGATCGAGCGTGATCTCAAGGGCATGCTGAGTCCTGCCGCTCGGGTGAGCGTCTCTGAGGCTTCTGGCACCGTCACCGTGACAGACACGCTTGAAGGCGTTGCGAGCGCGCAGGCGTATATGAAGCAGATGAACGATCGCCGTGGCAAGCAAGTGGCTGTGTCGGTTTCTGTCTACGCCGTTACCCCGGGTTCCGGCGCCGGCGGCGATGCAGCATGGGAAGCGGTTGCGAAGAAGCTGGGTGAGATGGGGAGCACTGAGCGTGCCTATTTGCTTGCGAACGGGGAGGGCTCTTTTGGCCTCATCCTGCCAGCAAGCGAAGTTCCAGGCGTTAGCAGCAAGCGTGAACTGCTTGGTGCCCTGCTGCCTCTTGGCCGCGCCGACCTGGTTGCCGAGACCTCACGGCTGGTGATGAACGGTGAAAGTGCTCCGATTGCTACCCGCAATGCAGGCGGCTCTGCTGTGAGCATGACGCTGGCTCCGAGTGTCTTTGGCGCCAACACGGTGAACATGATGGCTGCCATCGAGTTCGAGGGGGTGCGAAAGGCGAAGGCCAGCTTCGTCGAAAAGTTCAGCCTGCAGGCCGGCCAGACCTATGTGTTTGGTTTCCGCCAGGGTAAGGACGGAGCCTCCGATGCCACCACCTACGTGGTGACCGTGACGCCGAACGTCGTCCTGGCCCAGCGCTGAAAGGTACCCACATGAAGCTCTCCATCAACTTCTTGACGGCCGCCCTGGCTCTGACCTGCGGATTCGCTACTGCCCAGCCGCTTCTCAAGCCTCAGGCGTCTGTTCTCAACGTCTTCGCGTTCGGTGATCAGCCTGCTCGTGCCGAGTTGCTTGTCGATGCTCGCGTGGTCAGTGTGCACGTGGGCGATGAGATCCAGGGCTGGCGAGTGTCAGGTATCACGCGCAAGGATGTGGTGGTCTCGCGCGATGTGGTGCAGACAGACCCCCTGCGCCAGAAGGGTGCAGCGATCGGCGCCAGTCAGAAGGCTCGTGAGTCCAATGCCTGGTTTGCCCCGGCGCCACGAGCCGGGGGTGGACTGGTCAGCTTTACCGAAACGCACGTGCTGCCCCGCGCGATCGAGGCAGGAAGCGCCGGCGCGACCCGCGGTCCGGCCGCCCCCATCTCCATCCAGTGACGCCATAGGCGTCGAACATCTTGAAGGTCTGATCATGAATGGACGCCGCCGAGTCATGCTGGTCGATGACTCCCAATCGATTCGAGTCGAGGCCAAGCGGTTTCTGGAGTCGGAGTTCGAGGTACTGGCCTGCGAGGACGGTATGGACGCCATTGGGCGTCTTTCTGCCTTCAATCCCGAGGTCATCTTGCTCGACATCGTGATGCCCAAGATCAACGGCTACGAAGCCCTGAGCATCATTCGCCTAAACCCGGTCTTTGCCAAGACGCCCATCTACATGATGAGCGGTAAAGGTGGCGTCTTTGACATCGCCCAGGGCCGCATTCTGGGATTCAACGGGCACATCACCAAGCCCTTCAAACCGGATTCCCTGATGAATCTGGTGCGCCATGGCCTGGGCCTGGAGCCCTTGGCTGCTGCGCAGGAGTAATGAACATGGGCAGCGGTGAACTGATCGGCCTTCAGGAGCGCCTCCACGGAGCGATTCATGACAGTGACCCTGGTGAGCGAAGCCACCTGGTGATCATGGTTGGCGATAGGCTCTGGTCACTCCCGTTCGAAGCGGTCGCAGCTGTTCTCACTTGCGGCCACATCACCAAGCTTCTCTCCTACCACGGGCTTCCATCCTCGGTGGTCGGTATCAGCTCTGCGGGTGAAGAGGTGCTGACCGTGATCGATGCGGCACTTGTCCTGGAAAGCAGTCGACGCACAGCGCTCGATCTCAAGAGCCGACTCATCACGTTCTCGGACAGCCATTTGCGTGGTGTCGGACTGCTTGTTCAGCGCGTCCTAGACCCCATCACCCAATCACAACTCGAGGTCCAGCGGGACGCAATCACCCCGCTGGATATCGATCTGCTGAGCAAGAAAATCAATCTCGGAGCATCACGATGAATGCAATCATGAAGAAGAAGGGTGCCCAGACCGACAAGCCTGAGTTCAGTGCTTCACAAGTCTCACCGTCGCAGCGTCGAAAAGTTCTCCTGGGCCTTGCCACTCTTGGCATGGGTGCACTCGCACTGTGGTGCTCATCGATAACGATCGGCTACGAGGTCAAGGTCAAGGGAGCGGCTGCACAAGTCTTTCAGGTTGCTTCGCTGGCCGAGGAGGGCGTCGCTACCCTCTCCAACGGCGGCGGAGCATTGCTGCGTGCGGCCCACAATGCAGGCTTGTCCGCGGATCGTGCAACCCAGGGGGTCGTGGGCGGAGGCGTGCACAGCGTTCTCGGTACCTTGAGCAATGAGTTCTCGCGGATGCGTGATAGCCAGCAAGATCTCATGGCCGCCATGGCGCCACAGGCTGGTCGTATCGAGTCGGCGGCTCAGTTCTCCGCAGTTCTTGGTGGCCAGCACCAGGCGATCGATGCGCTCCTCAAGCGCCTGGTGGAGCAGCGCGCAAGCTCAAAGGCCGTCGAGTCGCTTTCCCGGTTGCTGGCGTATGCCGAGGCCGGGATTACCCTTGCCACGGCAGCCCGAGCTGAGTTCGATGTGCGCACCGTTGCCTTCGAGCTCCAAGGGGGTGAGCATCGTGCAGCCTGGGCCAACATCGAACGAGCGATCGCCCCTGCGTCCAAGGCTGCGGCGGCCTCTGTCATCTCACGTGACGAGATTGCCGCCATTGCCTCAGCCGCTCAGCGAGCCAGAAGTCAGGCACAGCAGGTCCAGGATGCAGCATCGGCAGCCAAGATGGGGTTGCTGACGACAGTGCTGGCATTCGCCATCTTTGGTGCCGGTATCTTTCTGCTCGCCAGTGCTGCAAGCAGCATCTCCTCGGACTTCAGTCGCCGGTTTGATCGTTCGGCTGTGCACTTCCGTAGCAGTGAGGCATCGCTTGAGCGCATCCAGGCCTGGTTCAAGGCTGTGCTCGATGGTCGTGGCGAGGTTGTCCAGATCGATCGATCAGACGAGTTTGCCGGCTTTCAGCGCATGATGAACGAGGTGGTCGAGCGCATCGGGATGAACCGGCGTCATCTGGCTGCCATCGTGGAGGCAGCCAACAACGGCGAAGCGCATTCCAGCGCGTCCACCGAAACGATTGGTGCAGCGATCGCATTCATCTCATCGATCGGTGCAGACATCGAGCGCCTGGACGAAGTCGTGCGCCATCTGGACATCGACTCTCGCGCGGCCGCATTCGCTGCAGGCTCGGCCAGCGAGCGTGCAAGCGAGTCCGATCAGGTCATTCGTGAGGCCGTCTCCCGTATGGAGGCCATGCGCGAGGGCCTGCAGGAAGCCTCGAAATCGGTGAAGCGATTCGGTGAGCGTGGCCAGGAGTTCGGTGACTCTGTGGACGAGTTCGCTCAGATCACGGAGCAGATCGGTGTGCTTTCGCTCAATGCATCACTTGAGGCAGAGCGGGCAGGCGAGGGGGGGAAGGGCTTCCGCGTGGTTGCCAACGAAGTCCGCGCGCTTGCTCGTCGTGCAGGTGAAACCGTCGAGAAGATGAGCAAGCTGGTGCAGGGGGCACAGGCAGATGCGCGCTTTGCACAAGAGTCGGTGGATCGTTCGAGCGCGCAGATCGTTTCTGGCGCCCATGTCGGCGTGGTGGCCAACGCGCTGACGAGCTCGGCATCACAGGCGCTCAGTCGCGCTCAGGCGCACACCAGGAATGTCAGTGGCAGCGGTGCGCGAATCGGTCAGGCGGGAATCCAGGTCAAGACAGCACTTGACAGCCTGGCTGAGCGCTTTGGTCCCACGGCGCAATCCGCGGAATCCATCAAGGCTGAGGTGACATCGATCCGCGAACGCGTTGAAGCGGCGCGCACGTTGTTTTTCAAAGCCAGTTGATACCAGTGGCCAACCCAGAAGCTGCCAAGACCTGATCCATGACCACCAACACGAACCGCCTCTCCCAAGTTGACCAACGTGCAACGGTCCTCCCCATCATTGCGGGAGCGTTGGTGTCGGAGTTGCGCAGTGCGGTCAGCATCCTCAAGGTCTATGGCGACGATCCCAAGAAGCACAACCTGTCCGCGGCATTTGACCGCCTTGTCCGGGTCACGTTGTTCACTGGCTACTGGAGCATCTCTCAGTACCTGGAAGGTATCGCTCGCGTGTGCGCCCTCATTGAGGAGGAGGGCGAAGAGAAGGTGGGTCGAGCGGAGTACCTGAGTCGCATCGATACGGTCACTCAAGCGGTCAAGGCTTTGGGCCTGTACCTGACAGACGTCGCCAAAGGGGTCAATGCGAACAACTCGACCCTCAACGAGTGCTTTCGAAACATCGTCTACAAGATTCGGCCGCAGTTCCTCGAGCTTTCACCCGAGGCAGCAGAGTCGGCATTCTTCATGTGCGTGCCGCTCAGCCTTGAGGTTGAAGCCACCTGGACACCGCACGCAAACGCTAGCCGCGCGGCGCTTGTTGAGCAACTCAAGCGTGCGGTCGCTGGCGACATCGACTACGAAGCCCTTGAACACGCCAATCCCTACCCCAGCCTGAGTGGCTTTCTCCTCGGACTGAGCAGCCAGCAGTCGCTCATGCGGCGAGATGAATGGAGGGAGGATGTCGTTGCCGAACTGGAACGACTTCTTGACGAGATTGGATCTGGCGAGGTCATCGACCAGCCCTTCCCGAAGCCCATCCTCATGTCGCAGCTGCTGTGGTCGTGCAGCACGAATCTCTCCAATGACGAGGCCAACAACCGATTTCGCACTCGCTATGCGCTGCTGAGCCATGAAGTAATCAAGCGCACCGATGGTGTGGTGAGCATGCATGGACTGGCCAAGTCGTTCTCGCGCTCCCTTCAAGAGATCAGCGACGGCTATATCCAAGCCAGCCTGATGCGAAACACCTCCCAGCTCGATGCAATTTCTCGGGCGCTGGTCAAGGAGTCGAAGCGCCTCGGTCTCGACTCGTTCGATCAGCTCTCGATCGCGTTTGAGTCGGCCGCGGCGGCAATCGTTGAGGCAGAAAACCATGACGCGGAAGTGTGTGCCCAGGTCGGCAACGGCAAGAAGGCGGTTGTTCCTCCGGACCATGTTTTCGACGCCTGGGTCAAGGGCGCTCAGGTCCTGACCTTGATCAAGCAGTCCGTCGACACGTGGCACAGGGCCTACGACCAGGACGACCTGCTGCAGATCGCAACCCGTATCAACTCCGGCGGGGAGATCGGCTCCAGCGAGTCCATGCAGATCCAAGCGCGAGATCAGGCGGTTCAACGCGTGGTGACCGAACTGCTCAAGGAGTTCTCCAGCCTGAAGGCGTCGATCGAGAACGCGTTGCGCATGGCTGAGGGGCAGGATCTCGACGAGTCCAAGGCTATTCGAGCCGCCCAGGTCATTGGCCATCCCAGCGCCTCCCTGTTCAAGCAGGCCGGTGGCGTCATGCACATCCTGCGCATGCAAAACGCCTCTCGCTACGCGGACCAGATTCTTGCTGAGATCATCAAGGAGGAGACTTGGCGCGATAGCGCTTTGCGCCTGGCAATGTTCGAGCACATTGCTCGGTACACCGTCTTCCTGGGTCGTCTGCGTCCTGGCGCCCTACAGGACCTCGAGGCAGAAGAGGTTGGTCTGGAGAGCTTCAGCGCAACCCGGACCAAGGACGAAGCTGTCGATGTGGTCGTGTTCGACTTGGATGTCGAAGTCCTGGAGATGTCTGGTGAGGATGTCCCATCTCTGCAGGCAGACAATCTGATCGAGTTCGATCCGGGCGCGGCTTCCCCGTCCAACAGCGAAACGGCTCTGCAGGTGGGCTCGTGCGAAGTCGTCAACGCGATCGATAACACCGGTCTTTCACAGCCAGACGCAGAAGTCGCTCCTGAACAGAGGACTCTGCCTGAGACGCTGAACGCCGTCTCGGACGTTGAAGAAGTTGCCCAGGCTGGTCACGATACGGCCATCGATTCAGCCCCCGCTGTCAGCATCGAAAGCGGTGTTCTGGGTGCTGAGATGATGCTGGACCTGCTTCTTGACCCGCAGTCGAGCGAAGATGGTCCTGTGCAAGCCGCCGATGCGGACGAACCCGTCGAGCCGACAACCGCGCAGATCGCACAAGGCGACACTTCCGGACATGCCAATGCTGGCGAGATCACGGGCACCGGCATTCAAGGGGCGATCGATCTGCCAGAGGCCGACGGCATCCTCGAGGGAGCAGACGGCCAGGCCGCCACCGTCGAACAGGATACGGCCTCGTCGCCGAATGAAATCACCGCTATTGAGCCTGAACTCAGCTCTTCCGAGCCGGTTGAGGGCGTCGGTGCCGAGGAGGATGGCTTTGCCTTGTTCGTGAAGCCGGCGGACAAGACCCCTGAGCAGTTGATCGCCGACCTGGAGGCAACGTTTTCCCAGGGCACTGACGATCCGATCAAGCTCGATGAGGAGCTGGCCACTGTGATGGCCGAGGAATCGATGCGGTGCCAGGAAACTCTGGAGGCAGCATTCAGCGCGTTGGCGGCTGCCGATCTGAGCGACGACCAGGACGAAGAAGTCAGCGAGCTTGTTGGCTCCATCAAGCGGGATGTGCACACCCTCAAAGGCGTTGCTCGATCCAGTGGACTTCTTCGTGTGGGCTCGGTGCTTCACGCCCTTGAGGACGAGTTTGAAGTCCTGGGCTTCGATCTGCGCCGGTTTGCGGCAGCAGCGGTCCCCTGTCGCCAGGTCATCAACCGCATGGTCGATGAGCTCAACGCCTACCTTGAGGCAGCCAAGAACGCTGCCGAACCCTACAAAGGCAATGAGGAACCCGCGCCTGTGCCAGTGGAAACTGCGCTGGCGGCGAGTCTCGATGAGAACGATCAGGGTGTTGCGGCTTCAACTGACGACTCCACCGCCACCGCTGCCGCCGCCGCAGCTGCCGCCGCCGACCCAGTTGCCCTTGCTCTTTCGCTTGGCGCCACCGCCGCGCTTGAGGATCGCGTCCAGGACGAACTCGATCTGCAGGCGGCCCAGGCGGCAATCGAAAGCCAGCAGATCGCGGCCGCGACCCAGCGGCCCGCTCTCGACGGGGAACTGATCGAGCCGGTTGCAGTTGCGTCTCGTGGCAGCCGCGATGCCTCCAGGCCGAAACGTGATTCGACGGTTCGTTTGCCGATGGCTGTGGTCGAGCAGGTTGGCGCTGCGACAGGCGGCGTCCTTGCTGCCGAGCGCCGTCTACGCGAGTCCCTTGGTCGTGCACGGAAAGTGGCTCGGGGCCTGGAAGGCAACATCAAGAGGATGAGCGCGAGCATTCGCGACATCGAGATCATGGCCGCGGCGCGGGTCGCGGCGTCCAGCGTGGCCGGTGCCGGCTCCAACGACTTCGATCCGTTGGAGCTGGACCGCTACACCGCCCTGCAGGAGATCGTTCGCTCCCTCACCGAAACCCATCGCGACGTGCTTGCCGACATCGCCACCCTGAACGCAGAGTTGGCCGAGGTGGGGCGCGATGAGGCTGATCTCAATCTCGTCAGCGATGATCTGCAGCGTGAATCCAGCGGCATGATGCTCATCCCCTTGGCGGTGCAGAGCGTTCGCCTTGGAAGCGTTGTGTCGCGCGCGGCAGCGGACTATGGCAAGAGCGTTGATCTAGTGATCGAGAAGGACTGTCGCGTCCCATCGGCCGCCATGGACAAACTCAACTCGGTTTTCGATCACCTGCTTCGCAACGCAGTTGCACACGGGATCGAGGCCGATCGTGCTTCTGCCGGAAAGGCTGCGTCTGGTCGGATCACCATTTCAATGAGCCGCCAGGCAGCGGAAGTCGCCGGCATGGTCTCGATCTCGGTTCGCGATGATGGCGCCGGCGTCAATACCGAGCGCGTTCTCAAGCTTGCGCTTCAGCGAGGCCTCGCACAGCCTGGTCGAACCTATTCGCAACAGGACATCCATGAGTTCATCTTTGCACATGGCTTTTCCACAGCGGAGACCGTCAACCAGACCTCAGGCCGAGGCGTTGGCCTTGACGCTGTGCGCGACATGGTTGCCCGGGTGGGTGGTGTGATCACCATGGAGAGTACTCCGGGGTCGGGGACTGAGTTCATCATTTCCCTTCCGACTGACGCTGCAACCATGGCGGTGCTGCCTGTTCAACAGGGATCCACCAACCTGCTAATCCCAGTCTCGCTCATTCGCGAGGTGCTTCCGCTGGGAGTATCGATGTCCTCGGATCGCCTGAGGTCAACCCCCAACGGGTTCGAGCTTGACGGCAAGGTGCTTGATGTGACCCCACTGGCGAGCAAGGTCCCTGGTGAATTCAGTGAGAAAACGACTGAACTCAGGAATGGCTTCTTGATTGTGATGCGTGAAGGCAACGGCACTCGCGCAGTTCACGTCCAAGGCGTCAAGGGCCAGTACCGAGCGACCGTGGCGGCGCTTGGTCCGTACGTGCGCAGCGTTGCCGGACTGGTTGCGGGCACTGTTGGCCAAGGTGGCCGCGTGGGACTGATCGTCAACCCGCTGCGACTGGCAGATGTGACTGTCAACCAAAACGAGAAGCTTCATGCTGAGAGCCGCCAGCCCTGCCTCATGGTGGTGGATGACTCGCCATCGATGCGAATGGTTACCGAGCGCGCTGTGCGCCGGCATGGGTTTGCCACTGTCTCGTGCCAGGACGGTCTGGACGCGTTGCGCCGCATTGCCGCCGGAGTGCGCGTCGATGGCTTCCTCGTCGACCTGGAGATGCCTGGCATGGATGGTTTTGGCCTCATCGCTGAGCTGCGTCGGATGCCCGACTACAAAACGTCACCAATCGTAGTGATCACCTCGCGCTCGGCGCAGAAGCATCGAGATCGAGCAATGGAACTCGGTGCTGAGGAATACCTCACGAAACCTTACAGCGATGAAGATTTCGAGCGAATCCTGGATCGTCACTTCTCAAAGGTAGTCGAAAAAGCCTAACCCTCGTATCCCTCACGGCGGTATATTCGGTCTGCTTTCAGGCTGGTTGTCCGCATCACAAGTTCTATCTGCACTTGTGCGGTACATGAACTTTTGCGGTTTGCCGGCCTCGGAACGGTTTCCGTAAGGGTGGTGATGAGAGTTCTGGTCGTTGAAGATGATGAGCACATCGCGTCGCACATCGTTCGTGCGCTTCAGGGCGCGAACATGATGGTGACTCATCTCGCGAACGGATCGCATGCTTCCAGTGAGCTCGAGCGATGCCGTCGCGCAAATACGCGGTTCGATGCCGTTGTGCTTGATTTGACCCTTCCGGGTATGGACGGTATCGACCTGCTCCGTCGTATGCGTGCTAACAATGATGCTACGTCCGTTCTCGTCTTGACCGCTCGTGGATCACTCAGCGATCGGGTCACGGGACTGGAGTTAGGCGCGGATGACTACCTTGCCAAACCCTTCGAACCCGCAGAACTCATCGCCAGGCTGCGGGTTCTTGGCCGCCGCGCGCAAACCACCACCGAGGTGGTCAAGGAGGTGGGGAACTTGCGCTTTGATGCGGCCCGCGGAACCTTCATGATCGAGGGGCGGCCCATCAACCTCACTCGCAAGTCAAGCATCTTGCTCCAGGCTTTGTTCAAGCGCAAAGGCTCCACGGTTCCGCACGACTTCCTGATGGGGCTGGGTGATGAGGCCATGTCCCAGGAGGCTGTGATGGTTCACGTCTCCCGCGCACGCAAGGTGCTGCAAGAAAACGGCAGCAATGTGAGCATCAAGTCCATCCATGGCGTGGGCTATTCACTTGTGGCCGGGCCTGCTGAATGACACCTGGGTCATTCAGCCTCAGAACCAGGATCCGCGCCCTGGTTTTCGTCTTTGGGGTGGTGGGGGCCATCCCTCTTGGGCTCTTTGGAATTCTTCGCCCGGGGGAGGGGACTGCCCCGGATGCGCTTGCATTCACCTTCGCTTTCGGCCTCTATGGGGTGCTGTTGCTCCTCTTGGGGCTGTTGATTGAGAACCTGGTGTTCAACCAGCTCGGGCTGCTCGGGTACAAGGCGCGAACACAAGGGCAGGGTGGTATCAGGGATCAGCGAACGCCCGCAAAGCATCTCAACATCGACCGGGGATTGGCGGACCTCTTCCTGGACGAAGACGTCACAACAGCCCTCAAGCGTCGTGTGCCGCCGCTGTTTCGTCCCATTCGTGACTACTCCACGGAGCCCATCGAGCACCCATTGAGCGAGGAGGCCCAGGAAATGCTCGGCGATCTGCGCAGCATGGCGTGGAGTGCTGAAGGAGCGGTGCACTCCATCAAGCAGGACATCTTTCGCCACTTCTCACATCAGCTCAAGAGCCCTATGGCAGTCGTTCGCTCCCATGTGCTCTCTGCACGGGAGGCAATCGAGACTGACCAGCCGAAGGACGCATCTCTGTCCAGCTTGAAAAAGATCGATCAGGCCGCCCAGGGCGTCGTCGGCCTTGTGGATCAGGTGCTCAGCATGGCGCACATCGACCACGCGGGCAAACACGGCTTTCCTGAGGTCAGTGTCGATATCCATGAAATGACAACGTCCGTCATTGCCATGAAGCAGACCTTGGCAGACGATCGTGACATCTTGCTGGTCAACCGTACAACGCCAGGGGTCCATCTGCGAGGAGAGGCAAACCTGTTGAGGGAGCTGCTCTCGATCTTCATCGACAACGCCATCTTCTACGGCAAGGAGGGGTGCGACGTCGAGGTGATGGCCCTGCGTCACAAGAGCCACATCGAGCTCATCGTTCAGGATGAGGGCCCTGGAATCCCCCGTCACGAACGCCAAAACGTGCTCAACCCCTTCTACGGTACCGTGGGCACAGACGACCTCGGCCGCCCACTCTACGGCAACCGCCGGCATCGAAGCCTCAGCGAGGTCTCCAAGTCAACCCATGGCCTCGGGCTTTCGCTGGCCGCATCCATTGTCGAGCTGCACAAGGGGATCCTATTGCTTGAAGACAGGCCTGATGGGAAGAATGGTCTCAGGGTGGTCTGCAAGTTCTCGTCCCCAACAGGATCCTGATCTCCATCCATCGAGTTCGATTCGAGGTTCTGATGCCGTATTTCGATCGCCCACGCCAGCTGAGCATGAATGACGCTCACACGGATACTGGGGAGCCTTGGAAGCGCGGGGTGATCCGCGTCTATCACGATGAACTCAAGGCTTGGTTACTGGCAATCCCGGGTGAGCGCAGCTATGAGAACTTGGCCTACCTGTGGACGGTGCAGGGTGGCGAAGTATTCGACGGCGCTGCCTGGGTTTCATTGAAGACTGGGTTTCCTTTGCCCTTGCTTGAAACCGAAAAGCGACAAGGCAGGCCAAGGGTCATTCAAGTCGACATAAGTCGCGCACCAAAACGCCGGCGATCCCCCTAGACCTGTGAACGATTTCACTTGATCTCGGAGGTGGCTCCCATGCGGTTGGTGCCACTGTCTACGTGCGCGCGCTCCATCGTAGGCAACTGCCCAGCACTGCAATGCGTATGTGATACCATATACGCCTTCCTTTTGAATGGAGTTTTCATGAACCAACTGATCTCACGACGCGGCGCCATCACCACTGCTGCATTGGCCTCGGCCTCGGCTTTCCCCATGACTGCTCTGGCCGCCAAAGCGCAGGCGCAAGGCGGCGACAAGGTGGCCATCACTGCCGCCGTTGAAAAGCTCTTGGGCGCCAAGGTGGAGTTCTTCGGTCCGGCGCCGATTCCCGGGCTCTTCGAGGTCATCGCCAACGGCAACGTCTACTACGTGGACGCCGCCGGCAAACACATCATCGACGGGCACATCGTCAACATGGCCACGCGCTCGTCCCTCACCGCGCAGCGCAAGCTCGAGTTCGAGCGCGCAACAACGCCTGAGTTCGACGCCTCCCAGCTGAGCTTCGACGACGCGATTCGTACCGTCTACGGCAAGCCCACGCCGGGTCGTGTTCTGGTGACCTTCGAGGACCCGCGCTGCGGCTTCTGTCGCAAGCTGCACCAGGACCTCAAGGGGATGAAGGACCTGGTCGTCTATACCTTCCCCGTCTCCTTCCTGGGCCCCCAATCGCGCTCTCTCAACGAGACCATCTGGTGCTCCAGCGATCGCTCGGCCGCCTGGAACGCGGCCATGGAGGGCCAGGAGGTGCGTGCAAGCGGGGCCACCTGCGATCTGAGCGCGCTGGAGCGCAACGCGGAGCTGGCGCGCCGCTTCAAGGTCTCTGGAACCCCGACCATGTACACGGCCAGTGGCCAACGCATCGTCGGCGCCGTTGGCGCAGCAGCGATCGAGCAGGCGCTCTCGAAAGCTCCGTGAGGTAAATCAGTTAACGGTCCAACGCGCGACTCCCGAAAACGGGAGCCGAAAACAAACAAAGACGCGCATCCATCAATCGATGAAAGCCTGGACCGTTAACTGATATTGGCCTACACTGCCGTCCGCATGAGCAATCGTCGGACGGCATCGCTACTTGAGTCCCGAGAGACCTGGGTCAACGACCCGGCAGCGGCGTTTCGTGAACTCCTTGCGACCGACTGGAAGAAGCCGACCAGGCGCCGCAGCGAAGAGGGTGATCTGGCTGCTATTGATGACGCCCAGCCAGTGAGTGCGGCATCCGAGCGGGTGCTGAGCGCCATGTTCGGCAAGTTCTTGTCCTTCCTTGCGGCACAAGACACACCCTTCGTCAAAGCGACCACCTCTCAGATCGAGACCTTTCTGCTTGGCTTGACAGCCAAAGGGAAGGCGGGGGAGGAGCCAAGGTCCCAATCGGACATCGCCTGGCGCTACGCGCGAATGCTCCAGCGGATCTACGACCGCGCGATCGAGCACGAAGCCGTCAGTGTCAACCCCGCCACCGATCTCCTCGCGCACAAGCGGGTCTCAAACCCAGGCCGAAAGAAGGCTGACACCTTCAGCATGGATCGGGCGGAAAGGCTTCTCAACTGGCTTGGCCAGCAGACGCAGCTGCAGGTCCGTTTGGCAACGGCAAGCCTAGGCGGGCTGGATGAGGAGGGCGGTATTCCGCTGGGTGCCCTGGCGCCGAATGACGGAGCTACCTTCATAACGAGAACACCCTGGCGCGTCGCGCGCGACCTGTGCATTGCCACGCTCTGTCTGGGGGCGGGCCTGCGCAGTGCTGAGATCATCAAGTTGCAGCTCAAGCAGATCGAGATCTCGAGTGATGAGGACCCGAGCACGCAGTGCAAGATCCTCATCCCGGTCAAACACACCGTAGACACGTCCAAGATGCATGAGTCCTACCTTCATCCCGCGGGAATGAGGGCGCTCACCGCCTGGATGGCCTATCGCCGCGGGGCGATGCTCAAGCAGCTGCGCGACAAGAATAGCCAGGTCATGTTCCCCGCCGGCGCAGACGCCCAACCCTTGACGGCAGCAACACTCTTGCTCGGATTGCGCAGCGTCTGCGATCTCGCAATGCTCCAGGGCGTCCTCCAGGAGTCGGATGCCTGGGTGCTGGAGGACGGGTCCCGGGGCTTGCGCCGGGCCTACATCATGTCGAACCTCGCTGCGCGCCAGGCACCCGAGGTACTGACCGTTCGCCTGGGCCACTGGAAGCACAAATCGATTCGACACTACGAGGCTGACCTGCCCAGTTGATGCTGGTCGACCTTGAAGGTGACCGTTTATGGGATGAGGGCTGAAATTGTGCGTTTCTGATATCATCTACGCATGCAGAATGCCATCAACAACGACGTGATCGATGTGGAGACGAATCCTGAGCCAGCCCCTGCTCAAGAGCCCGCGAAGACCTACCCGGGCTTTCAGCTTTGGGGCTTGAGGTTCACCTACATCGCAACAGATCACCCAAGCGGATGGTGTCATCACGAGGGGGATGTGATCGCAAGATCGCTCTTCAGCATCAGCACCTTGCACGACCCCATTCCTGGAAAGGATGGAGGCCTGGTGCGGCAAACCGGGGTGCGCATTGTGATCGGTCGCCACTCCATCTGGATCATGGCCTGATCCCACGTTCTTCCACCTTCCTCACCAATCAAGGAGCTCGCGTGAAGCACACCAGTGAAAGCATGGCTCTATCGGCTCTCAGAAACTTCAAGGCCGATCTCTACGACGATGCGCGCCAGGAGGGCGCTCTCAAGCAGATCGAGAACCTTTCGCTGGGCATGTACGGGGGCAACTACGCCTTCTATGATGGCAGCGTCCTGGCCGTTGATCCGTACGCGTGCTCGGTCTCAGCATCGCAGGCGTTGTCTGTGCCACGCGGCGCCCTCGAAAAACTCGCCCGTGCGAAGAATCTTGTGGACACGGCCTACGGACCTGTCGCTCCAGCGAGCGAGGCAACGGCTGTGAGGCGCATTGTTGGCGCTCTGGGTCTTTCGCCCTTGCTCAGTGGTTCTGTATTCGCGAAGAAGTCTGAGCCTCAGGCCCCAACGATCGCTGAGGCGCCTCGCGTCAAACCGTCTCCTCGGCCGTGAACTCCGGCTCACTGCGGATGCCGTTGCGACACCAACAAAAAGGCCCCGTTCACCGGGGCCTTTCTGTTTCGATCTGCTCAGGGTCGGGGGTGTCGCCTGGCTGGATTGGCAATCGATCGGGCAACTTCGTCGGCCGTTAGCAAGGTGTAGACCTCCGTCGAAGTCAGAGACTTCTCTCGGCCTCCCCAGCTGACGAACGCATTCTTCGCCTGCTCCCAGTTAGTTTCACCTGGGGCGAGAACCCGAATGCGCTCAGGGCCCAGCACCTGGTTCGTCACGACCTCGAACCCGGCTTCAACTTGTAGCGGAACACCACGTACATCCACGGCCAGCAAGGCCGGCTCTGAATCGTGTGGCCAGGCCTCATCGAACAACCAGTTGGCATCGAGCAGATCCGCCCAGCTCGGAAACATGAAGATTGCCGGCTCCGTTTCCAGCTGAAGGGACAGCGGTCCGATTCGGGGCTGGAGGCCCTGGGTGCAAACGGAATGAACGGCGGCCGAGCTTGTTACGTGAAGGCACCACAGGAGTTGGGGCAGGGTGTCTTGTTCGGCCATAGCGAATGGAAATCCTAATGAGAGAAGGGGCTGCATTGCAACCCCATTCCTCAAGCGCTCACAGCGTCCTCAGGGGGCTTGATAGGCGTGAGGGTTGGCACCGCATCGAGATCCCCCTTCTTGAGTGAGCGGCCGTCACCTGGTAGCCATGGCAACACCACCCAGCGCCAGTCGCTGCGGGTGTTGCCAATCTCCTTGAGCTGGACAGCCATGAACTCCCGCGACCGGACCCAGGCCAGCAAGCGCTTGTCGATGCGCATCTTCGATTCGGCCTGGTTCCAGTACATCTCATCGATGCCCAGCACGATCTTGGTGGCCAGCGAACTGAGGAATCCGTCGGGCAGGTCTGCGTTCTGGTTGGCGGCGATGATGGCCACGCCGAACTTGCGCGCCTCTCGCGCCAAAGTGTTCAAGATGTTGGCATCGTCGTTGTCGACATATAGGTGAGCCTCATCGAGCACGACAACGTCACGCAACTGCTTCTGCTCCCCTCGCTGGATGGCCTCAGCGAAGATCTCCTGCAGACGAAAGAGCACGAACATCTTCTTCTCTTCAGGGCGCAACGCATTGAGGCGGTACGTCCAGACTGGGGCATCGACGTCGAAGGGGGCTGCCGCGCCTTTGAAGATGCCAGTTGCGCGCAATGATTCCAGTCGATCGACCACTGATTTCAGGACGTCTGTCGAGTCGTACTTGATGAGCGAGTCGAACTCATTGCCCGTCTGGACGGTGTTCACATACCGGACGTAGGAGTCGATCGCCTTCTCCTTGGCCTTCTCGAGTGCATCCAGCGCAGCGGGGTCCTCCACATGGTCTCGTGCCGACCTGGCCGCCTCGATCTTTCGCTTCGTAAGCGCTGATGCGTGGCGGGCAAACTTCTCCAGGTTGGTCACCGCGGTCTGATCCGAGCCCAGAAAGCTCAGCTTCAGGAGGCGATTGGCGTAGGAGAGCACGTCGCCCAGGTGCGGGTGCGTGCGCCCAACGGTCTTCGGCGCCCAGCGAAAGATGCTGGGGTCGTACTGGTCGGTGGGCACCCACCAGAGTGTCTTACTCGGATCCCATCGAGCACCAAGGGAGCGCGCAGCGTCCTTCTCAGCAAAGGGCACATCCAGGTACAGCCTGTTGTCAGAACCATCGGAGACGAGCCTCGCTTCAGCCTCGTCCACGATCCACGAACGGGGATCGTCGGGATTGAAGCCGTGGTTGCGGTATACGTCGAAGAGAATGTTTCGAAGCACGGCTTCTTGCTTCACACCCAGCTGCGATGACGCCTTGCTGACGGTCTTGATGAAGTTCTGAATGCACTTGCGAACCCCGCCGAAGTGAGGGTCCGGATTCACTCGCAGGGGGTTCAACCCGTGCGGCGTGAGCTCTGCAAACATGACCTCGCTCGCACCTGCAATGCGAATGTCGCCATGGACATCGAAGACGTGGAATCGCGTTTGGCCTTCGCTCTGAAGCTGCATGGCCGTCAGCATGCGCTTGAGCGTGTGCGTCTTACCCGAGCCAGACATCCCAAGCAGCAGTGTGTGGCCGTTGATCAGGCGCGAACTGTCCCAGATCACTTCGGACACCGAATTCTGCTTGTTCTTGAAGGTGACGGCACAGAAGCCGAGGGGAAATTTGATGCTCATAGGATTGCGTTTGCGATATAGTATACGCTGCTTGACACACTCTGTAAACCGCAGATCCAGATGACCAAAGGAAGCCCGCATCACCCGTACGTCGCCATGCAACTTCAGAACTATCTGAGAGATGCTGAGCTTGTGCTCTCGCGCGTGGACGCCGCGCGCACAGTGCGTGATCTCGCTGGTGCAATGCAACAGAAGCCCACCCCACACGCATACATCCGATGGGCTTCAGAGGTGAAAAGTATCAGCCATCGAATAGACGAAGCTGCAGAGCGGCGCGCCACCGCGCTGCTCAGGGACTCGGTTGAGGATTGCATCACGCACATGGGTGATCCGGACAATGCGCAGCTGCTCGAGAAAATCGGGCGCGTGCACAAGGATATGCACCTCCTGCGTGGTCATACCCCCAGGGCAATCCGGGAGGCCACCAGAGCAATCAGCGCGATCAAGCGTCAGGCCGAAGTCCCGCCGTCGCAATCGGTTCCCGGGGCAAGTGGGCGAGGCATGAAGCCATGAAACTGCGCCTACGTGCGTGCCTGGCTCTTGCAGTGGTTTCGACAATCCCGCTGACGGCCGTGTCTCGGGAGGCGGGTGGGGTGCCCACCCACTCGGGCGGATGCGTCGCGGCAACCGCGGCGGGCCTCGTCGTGATCTCCTCTCCTGAGTGCATTCGTGCTGCAGCGAACCCGGCCGAACAGGCGAAAATGCGTGCCGTGGCGCGTGAGGCCCTCAGAAAGAGGGAGGCCGAACTGCGCAAACCACCCGTGGACACCCACCGGGCTCTGATCGATCTGGGCGACAAAGTCCTCTTCGAGTCACCCCCGCGCTGGGGATCTGGTGGGCGCTAAGCTAGCTTCTTGCCCCTCCGACCCTGCGACGTCGAATACGCCGCGAGGGTTGGCCGAAGCCTTCTTGGCCATGCGCATCAACCTTCGGCGCCACTGGGCGCCGGCGCCGTCCCAGATCACGGAGCACATCTCAAGAAAGCTCGCTTTTGCGTCCGAGACAACCACGGCCTCATGTTTCTCATCAAGCCATCCCCGGGGCAGCTTGAAGGCCACCTCGACCTGCCTGGCAAGCTTTTCGCCGACTTGACGCTGACCTGACTTGAGCAGGCTCCATAGGCTTGGACTGACCTGCATCTCTGCAGCAAACGCGGTCTGAAGCCCCTTCGTGGAGCCGTCAGCCTGCACGCGCGAGCTGGCGAACTCGTGAAAGAGCACGATCAGGTTCTCTCTTCGCAAGACGGCGAGTTCAGGCGTGATGGGTCGCATGGCTGGTTCGATCCGCAGAGTGACTACTGGACTCGAAGGAAAACCTGAAGCACGGGAGACGCGAATGCGGCATGGCTTGCGAGCGCAACATCGTGTAGTGGGTAACGACCATCCCAAGAGGGGAGGCCTTCGATGTAGGCTCCCAAGGTCTTGCACGCCAGGCGACCCTCTGGGGTGGAACGATCCGAGTCGCTGACACCTTCCTTGAAGAGTCGCTCCATCCCTCGTCCGGAGAAGGTCTGGACAAGGACGCCCAGGGTGATCAGGCGTCCGTTGTGGTCACGCATAAAGCACAGGATGTCAACGACACCCTTCACGAGCTGGCGCACACGGGTGAGGTCATCGACGCCTTTGCCTGTGGCACTGCTGCGCTCCTCGATCTGGCGAAGGATCTCAGCAGTGATGTCATCGTTGCTCGCTCGGCTGCGAAGAACCTTGAGCAGTGGGTTCTCGATCTCCGCGGCCTTCAACGGCTTGGTCAACGCCTCAACCACAAGCTTCGTGTGCCGATGGTGAGCAACCTTGATGAGTCCCATCAGGTCGCCAATACGACGCTTCTTCCACAGCGCGCTCAGATCATCATCCCCCAGCTCGGCCAACGAAGCGTCAATCAGGCTGGGAAGGTCGGGGAAGCCCGCGAACCTGAAGTCCTCGGCCGTGAATTGATAGTGCGCAAGCCCTGCGCCACTCGTTCGCCGCTCAAGCGCCTTGTACAGGCCGGGGAGGGCGGCGCTGACGTCGGCTGCGAGCTTCTGGTACTGGGCCTTTTCCGTGGGAGCAACGGGCTGCCCAGACCAGATAGCCCTGATCTCAGACATGAACTCACGCATCACCAGTCCCACGCCAGCAAGGGCGTTCTTCTGGGCCCTCAAGGAGAGCAGCTCGGTTCGTTGCACCGTGTAAGCCGAGCCGTAGCCAACCGCCAAGAGCAACAGGACCAGGAAGACAAAGGAGAAGAACGCTTGAAGAGCCATGTAGGTTGTCAGAGTGCGCTGAGATCAAAGCATGGATTCTACAGATGCGATATCTCATACGCACCGCTCTTTTTCCCACAAACACAACTCATGTCTGGTGTGGGCTGCGACAGCGCGGCGCACTCAGAAAGACTAGAGATGGCGACGGATGAGGTGCTTTACTGCAGATTAATGGTTCGACAGTTGAAGCGCCTGGAGTAGGGCTCTAATCGATCACCCGATGAGAGCGCCTGCTGGCCTCATCTCAATGATTTTGCTTCGCCTTCGCGCTGGTTTTGCGCGCGAACCGAGATGCGATCTTTTCATCCTCGTCACAGCTCTTGCGCACTGCACTCATGCCCTTCTTCATGGTTTCATCAAGAACCATTTCGTTGATCGTTCGCCGAAGCTCAATCTTTCGCGAAAAGACTTGCGGGAACGAATCCATCTCCACGATCCCAGAGTAAACGGCCAATTCAATGACAGCGGTTTTCACTCGCGCGGACGTCGTGAGGTACTTGGTTTGCTCGGTTACCCTGCCGCACTCAGTCATCATCGCTGCATAGTCAGAGCCGATCTCAAGCGCGCCCTCGATGTCATCGCGACCAATTTCTGCATGAGCCGAGTTAGCCGCGGCGAGCAGACTGGCCGCGCACAAGAACTTCATTGACACTGGAATCATGGCGGAGAAGGTTTAGGTTCGTTGATTGTTCATGGACGGGCGGGCAGATCCTATCGGCAGCCCTGCAGCCCAGGTTTGAGCGCAATCTGCTCAGCAGCCTGCCAGGAGGATGAGGCGCTCAGTGCGGTCTCTTGCGCGGCCCGCGCTTTGCAGTCGGCGCCTCAGCACCTACCGAGTCCTGTTTGGCGCAAAGAAGGTCGACGTCTTGCAGCCGTTCCATCTGGGGCGAGCAGGCACTTTCCCCGGGGAAATTACCGTTGGTATCGGGAAACTCCATCTGCACAACGGCTGCCTCGGCCCCCGCCTGCTTGGCATACCTGATGGCGCTCAGTGCAAGTGGGCCGAACTGATCTGGGCGCAGTGGCTTTGCGCGCAATGGCGCTGAGGCCACCTCAGTGAGAAGGTCGCCCTTGGTCAGCTTGGCCGATGTCTCCACAATCCGGTCAACGGCGATATTCAGAATCGTGTGGGCAGTACGCGGGTCGAGGCCGATCACCATCAGATCCGACATGCCGCGAGCACTGAGACCCACGGTGTATGAGTAGCTTGGCGTCATGTTATTGGGGTCGGCGAGGACACCCATCACAGCCCAGCCGTTTTGCTCCACAAGCTCGTCAATGCGCTTCAAAAGGTCGTCTTCTGCTCTCATTTAGATAGCATTCCTTCACGATTCGGAGAGGTTTACGATGGCTTCGACCGTTTTGCGAAGCGGTGTCGCGACAAGGGCGCTTCGATCCGCGAAGATCTGGGCGAGGGATTGGTAGTACCAGAGGGTTCCATACTTGCCGGCCGAGAAACGCGTAAAAACCGCGGGCCCGACCTCAATCAAGTCCGCGAGGATGGCTTGAGCGTTGTAGAGCTTGTCGCAGCCACTCACCAGCAGGACTTCGTCGTCTGCCTGAGCAAGATGCTCGAGGTACGCGCGCTTGCGCAGCTCCCATGAGGGCTTGCGGCCACTGGCGTCCGGTACGCCATCCGTGCAGGCACGAACGATTCGAAGAACCCGGGTACCGAAGGCCTGCTCGATGTCGACGGCCAGGTGCTCGCCGGCATCCTCCAGGACGTCGTGAAGCAGCCCGGCAATCTGCTGGTCTTCGTCCCCGCCGTACTTGGCCACGAGAGCCGCCACACCTACGGGGTGCACGATGTAGGGGAGCTTGGTTCCCTTACGTACCTGGCCCTCGTGGGCCCGGGCTGCCAGTGTGACGGCCTGGGTGTATCTCGGTGTCATAGGTTCTCCTGGGTCAGAAGCAGGATATCGGAGTCGGGGGTTGGAGCCAGATCCGCGCGCAAACGTAGTTGACCCGTAGGCAGGAATGGGCTACGATGAGAAAAGTAATACTTTAGTTTACATAAGGCAGATCGTGGAATGTTGGCCACTCACACAACGTGAAGTTATATAGAGGCTACTTGCTGAGAGAGAATGCGTTCCCGAAACAGCCAGGACTCAATGAATGCGTCGCCCGTCTGACCCGCAGTGCCGAAGCAATCAGGAAAAGTCCATGACGACATGGCCCACAGGCAAGGGCAGTAACTTCGAAACAGGGGGTGGGGATGGCCAGAAGAAACAACAAAAAGAGGGTCGGCAGGGATTCATGTAAAAAACCGCAGAAACGAACCTAACCTTATGATTATATTGGAATAATGGTGACTTCGAAATCCAGCGGACCGATCTTCCGGCGGAAGTCGAGTGTGTAGTCTCCAAATCGGTTGATATGGGCCGTGCGGAACGGCGCAAGGCCGCCCAATATCTCCGGCGTGATCTCGGTGCCTTCGTCGCGAAGCTCTCGCAGTACACGTGTCATGCCCACCACGTTGTGCAGGATGATCATGTTGGCCACGAGGTGGTTGTACTTGATGACCTTGCGCTGCTCGTGCCGGATGTTTTCGGCAATGATCCCCTCTCCCCCGAAAAACGACCAGCCGGCAAAGCCGTTGAATTGTTCGCTCTTGTTGGTTTCGGCGTGGATCACCTTGCGCAGTCCGACGTCCCCGATGTAGCTCAGCAGAAACATGGTCCGGATCACTTTGCCGAGTTCGACGAAGGCGAAGTACAGCTTGTTCTTGCGGCTGTAAGTGCCAAGTCGGCGCAGGATGGCCGATGGCGTGATCTTTCCCGTCTTGATAGACACAGCCACCCGCAGCATCGCCGGCAGATGCAGTTCAATCAACTGCCAGTCGATCACGTCGCTGAACAGCGTATTGATGTTCTGGTACACGGTGCCCGCCTGCGGGCGATGGAATTTCAGGTCCTGGATGCCTCGGATGCGCGGCATGAGCTGGATGCCAAGCAAGTGAGCCAGCGCAAAAACCGGGTAGCTCTGTGCCTGCGTGTCACCGTGGATCGTGTCGGGCCGAATGTCGGACTCGTTGCTCATCAGCCCATCCAGGATGTGGATCCCCTCATAGGTGCCACAAGAAATGAAGTGACTGAACAGTGCGATGAACTTGTCGGAGACATGGTAGTAGCCGATGCCGCCGTAGCCGCCATAGCGGATGTGGTGCTCGGACAGTAGGTTCTGCTCGTACAGGTTCCACTTGGTGCCATCGGCCGATGCGTGTTTGCCGGTGCCCCAGTAACCGGGCAGTTCGAACTTGTTGTAGGCGTTAATCACCTTGACGATGGCCTTGTCCAGAAGGTCTTCGCTGACGTATTTCAGGTTCAGCCAGGAAATCTGACGCCGACTCAGACCTTTGATCGATTTGGCGGTCTGAACGGGTCCCAGGTTGCAGCCATAGCAGAACAAGGTCGTGATCACGCGCATGCGCAAGTCCTCAAGGCGACTGTCGGTCCCCGCCAGCGGACGAAACAGCTTGTGAAGGTCCAGCCACCGCTCGGTGTCGATCATCACGTCCACAATGCTGGCCGCCTCCATCCGCTCGGTGATCATGCCGTCGATGCGCGCGGCGGCCTCGACAATGTCTGAGCGAGGCGGTTTTCTGAGGATCAGGCGTCCATCGACGATTTCAGCATGGGCGTTTTCTGGAAATCCGGCATCGATTTCCATGGCTCGCAGCGCCATGGACGATTTCAGCTTCGACACGAAGGCGCCGGGCTCCGTCTCGATGCCCGTGACCTGCCCATAGTCGCCCAGCTCGCGTTCAAAGGTTTCGTCATCGACCAACTGCTCGCGGTAGTCGTCGTAGCGCTCCCCGAACTTGATGAAGAGGTCTCCGGACTTCAGATCGTCCTTGACGGCGTGCATGACGGCCAGCTCAAAATACCGGCGGCGGACGGACTCCGCGCGGCCCTTGCCTGCCGGTTTGACCAGCACAAGCTTTCTCCACTGGGCCGACATCCAGCGCAAATCCGTGTCTTCACTCAGGCCCAGCATGTCCAGCGGTACGGTGTCGGCACGGTTGTCGCGCAGTTTGGAGAGGGCTTCCATCAGCCGCTCCACCACCAGGTCCTCGCTGCTGGCCTTGGGCGACGCGATGTCGATGCAGTTGAGCAGCTGCGCTCGCACCATCTTGTACGGCTGCAGCAGGAACGGCAGGTGGTTGCGCCCGGCATAGGCCAGATGCTGTTCGCATTCGTTCAGCAGCTCGTCCACTTCGGCCACCAGGGTCGTGCTGATGGCTTCGACGCGTTGGGTGTCGGTCCCAACCAACTGGTAGGCACCCAGGATGTCCTTGAGCTGCCCGACCAGCATGTCGGTCTTGTGGACGCGCTCCTGCTGGAAGGACAACAGTTTCTGCCGGGCATTGTTCTCCAGGTTCTGCATGAGACGGATGAACAGGTCGGCAGCGTCGTCCAGCGATTGGGCATGCTGCGCCCGAATGAAGATCACCACCAGCGCATAGCGCTTTTGTGGCTTGAGTTCAGCCATCTCAGTGGCATTGAGCGCGCGCGCCAGCAGCCGGAACTGCTTGAGCTTGGGCACGGGCACGTCGGGCTTGGGAAGTTGCTCCACCAGGTGCTGCAGACGCCGGATGTGCTGGATGTAGGTCCGTGTTTCTTTGTTGGTGGGCCGCTTGGGCTCGCGCTTGAGCATTTGCCAGGGTGACGCCGACTCGCCCGTGGCCGTCTTGAGCAAGCCATCGATCAATGTCTTCGTCTGTGACGTCAGTTGCCCAGCGATGGCGGAGAAATGCTGGTTGTTGCTCTTTTCCCGGGCACGAAACGCCATCCGATCCAGCGTCGAGAAGGCGGGCAATTCGCAGCGATGGTGGACCAACTCCTCCAGCATCACGTTGATGATGTCGGCCACGGCGTGTTTCGTCTCGGCCGCGGTGTCCGCCACAACGCCCAGCCAGGCGTACCCCGCCGGGTTGAGTGGTTTGACGTTCAGATAGCGACGCAATGCTGTGAAGACCACCATGCGCGAGCCCGAGGCCTCAAAGCGCTTGAGGTCCGCCAGCGCTGGCGCCCGCGGAACACCCGCGTGCTGTGCAACGTGTTCCCTGATCACCTGCGGCACATCGGACAGTGTCAGAAAATACCCCAGGCGCTGGAAAACCTTCAGGTGAATGAGGGCGGCCACGCGAGGTAAAGGCCGTTTGCCGACTCCCGCCACCAGCGCCCGTTCCGCCTCGGTGGGTGTGAAGAGTTCTGCCAGCTCCCTCTCAGTGGGGTCGGGCTTCAGATGGGGATAGGCCGTCTCATGAAGCGTAGTCATTCGTGAGGCCTCCCCCGCTGGTGCGTCGTGCCATCCGCCGTCATCATCCCAGCCCTTCAGTCCCAATACGAGTCGGTGGCCGGCTCGTGAAACGCAGCCTCCAGCAGGCACTGGTTGTCCTCGGCGATGCGGTACATGTCATCGAGCAAAGCGGCAATCGCCTCTTCCAGTGAATCCCTGGATTCGTAGGGCACTGTCAGTTCGTACTGTGTGCCCTCGGTATTCAAGCGCTGCATGGCGTAGCGCTCGAAGCAGGTCTGCTCGATCAGCCGCCGGCCTCTCGTCAGCCCGCGCGATTGTGGGCTGAACCGGGCCAGCAACACTGTGACGCGCAGGATTGCCGATGGTGTTGCGAGCTCAGGCAGACGGGGCCTCTGGGCCTGTTCCTTGGTTTGCTCGGCCGGCGCGTGCATCGAAGGCGGTGGTGACCGATCCGCTCGATCTGCTGGGGCCAGTGTTGCGAGACCCGCCTCAAACCGGGCCTGAAGTGCGCTGCCGGAGGCATCCAGATAACGCATGGCCGATTTGACATCCTTCCAGCCCACGTACTCCATGAGTTCCTTGATGTCCCAACCGCTGGCGCGAGCCCAACCGGCAAATCCGCGACGCAGGGAGTGGCTGCTGTATGCCTCGGAAGCGGCGACCCCGGCCTCAGCCAAAAGGCTGCGCAACAATGGGATCAGGCTGTTGGCATGCAGCCCTTCTTGACCGATTCGCCCCCAGCGGTCGATCTTGCGAAACACCGGGCCTTGGGTCAGGCCGACCAGACTGACCCATGCCGTGAAAGCCGTCACAGGACACAGGCGGGACAGCGCCGGACATTTGTATACGCGGCCCAGCATCTGCCGATCGCCCTTGCTGCGGCTCAGGTAGCACGACAGCCCTTCGCCAGGCGAGACTTCCACGTTCTCCACCCGCAGGTTGACCAACTCGTCCGATCGAAATCCCCGCCAGAAACCCAGCAGCAGCAAACTGCGGTTGCGGGTGTGGCGAAGCAGCGCCAATCGGTCATCGCTGCGTTCTGCGTTGCCGATGGCCACCCCCAGCCATTGATCGATCTGCTGGACGACATCGATTTCAAGGGGGCGTGCCCGCTTTTCTGCAACCGAGTGAATGGAGCGAATGCCTTTGAGAACCTGGCGCACCAAGGGTGCCTTGGTCGGGTCTGCAAAACCATGGTCGATGTGCCAGCGCGAGAGCGCGGCGAGCCGCTGACGGAGGGTGCTGATCGCCAGCGTGGCCGCGTGGTCAGCCAGGTAACGGGAGGTTGCATCAGCGGTCGTTGGCAGCAAGCCTTTCCACTCCACCTCGAAATGGCGAATGGCTGCGGCATAGCTTCGACGCGTGTTGTCACGCTCGGCGGCCTCGACGTATCGGGAAATTTGGGACATATCGGAAGTCGCTTTTACTTCACCGGCAGGTCGCGAGCCGGGTTGGAATGCTGGTGTGCGATGGTTGGTATTGTGTCGCTCACCTCATGGCAAGCACCCCCAAACCACTCGTGATGATCACGACCCCCATGATTCTCTTTTGCCATCCGACTTTGTCATTGAACAAAAAAATGGAGAGAACTGCAGCGAGCACGATACCGGCGTTGGTGTACGACACGACCTCCGCCGCAGGCAACTGGCGCATGGCGTGGATAACCAAGGCGTAGGCGAGACCGATACAGGTTCCGCCAAGAGCCAGCGACGCGAGATCAATGCGCTGTGCCGGCACCCAACTGCGGGTGTGCCGATGCATGCGCAAGGTCATGCTGATCCAGGATGCCAGGTAGCCGACGGACAGAAAACCCACGAGCCCCATGAAGCTTGGGATGTGTTCGGTGGCCGCCTTGTCACTCAGGGAATAAACGCTTGTCGCCAACATGGCCAGCATGGCCCATCGGAATGCTCGTCGATCCGACCCCTGTTGAGCACTCGATGCCATGACGAGCAAGCCCAGCACGCTGATGCCAATGCCCAGCCAGGCAATGGGCGGGAGATTTTGACCGAAGAACAGCGTGCCCCAGATCGCAATGAAAAGAGGTGAACTGCGCACCAGAGGATAGACCAGTGCGACCGGTGCGTGCTCGTAGGCCCTGGCCAGACCGGAGAAATAAACCACATTCGCAGTGGCCGATACGATCAGTAGCAGCGTCATCTCCAGTGACCAAACGACGGTTGTCGCCAGCTCCCAGAACCCCCAGGGCGCAAACAGCACCAGATGGGCGAGCAACACCCACCACAGCGGGTTCGATTCCCTGGGCAAATGCCGTGCCATCAGGTTCCAGGTGACGTGCATGGCCACCGACAGGGCCAGTGCCAGCGGCGCGTTCATTGCGTTTGGGACGGTATGTCGGCCGTGCTGCCGTCCCGGGCCAGCCGGATATGACTTGCGACGCTCGGCGTCTCTTCCATCATCCAGTCGTCCAGCGCATGACCGGCATGGGTGAGCCAGGTGATGCGGGCACCAGATTCGATGGCACACCGATGTGCTTCGTCCCAATCGTTGTGGTTTTTCGGGGTCGGGTGCGGCGGATAGGAACAGTCGATGGCCATGTCAAAGTCGCCCCAGGCGCGCAGGAACTTGGCCGACTTCGGCGGCAAACCCAGGGTGTCTGTGAGGTAGGCGAAGCGTTGGCCCTGGGTGCCCTCGATGGCATAGCCCAGCGTGGGTTTGGAGTGAAGCAGCGGCAGGGGCGTCAGGCGCAGCGCCCCGACGGTGAAGGCCTCGAACTTGTGCACCGTCTCGAAGGCCAGTACACCAGGGTGCTTGAACAAATCGGCGCAGCCTTCGCTGTCTGGTGGGCCATAGACTGTGATGGGCGTCCCCTTACCCCAGCGCAGATGAAAGAGTCCCTGCACGTGGTCGGGGTGGTAGTGCGTGAGAACAATCGCGTCCAGGCTACCCGGCGCAAACCGTTCGTGAAGGTCCATCAGCCCGGCATCCAGTAGCACCCGGGTACCTCCGGATTCAATCAGGGCGCTGCAAGGGCGGCGGACGAAGTGTGGCTCGGTCCTTGCGCGTTCACAGGCCCGGCAGGTGCAACCGTAGAGCGGAACCCCGCCCGCAGCGCCCGTGCCCAGAAAACTCACACGCATACTGGCGCTCCTTGGGTGTGTTCTGCGATCAACCGGATCAGCGCTTCGCCGGCCACCTCGACGGGTCCGTTGTTCTGGATGAGCACACCGGGCACGGGCTGCAGGCGCAACGTTTCATGGCGGTGCAGGCGCTGCTCAATGGATTCGGCATCCTCGCGGCCACGGGCCAGCAGCCGATCACGCAGCACGGTGGTGGCCACGTCAATCGTCACCGGCAGCAGCTCCGGGTAACGTTGGCGGGCCTCGTCCAGGTATTCCCGCGAGCCGTTGATCACCACCGTGATGCCTTTGCCCAGCCACTGGTTGATCTCGATGCCGATTCCGTAATGCAGGCCGTGGCTGGACCAGTGCATGGCAAAGAGCTTGCCGTTCTGGCGAGCGGTGAATTCCTCCGTGGTCAAGGCCACATGGTTTTCGCCGCCTGCCGTTGCGGGTCGGGTGATGTAGCGATGGGCAAAACACACCCTGGGATCACCCGCCAGCTTCTGGCGGGCATGGCCCATGAGCGTGTCCTTGCCGCTGCCCGAGGCGCCGACCACGTAGATGAGGCGAGTTCGCATGTGCCAGTCCCTCTCAGGCGTGGTCAAAATGCGCGACCAGCGAAGCTTTACCGCCCGACCAGACCCGCTCGGCCTGTGGCAGTCCGCCCATGGTTTTGACCGCAATCAGGTCTGCGCGCTTGCCCACGGCGATCTCGCCCCGGTCGTGCAAACCTGCAGCACGAGCTGGGTTGCACGTGACGAGGGCCACAGCCTCGGCCAGGGGGATGCCGGCCAGATCGGGCAAGCGCATGACCGACGGCAACAGCGCCGCTGGCGAGTAGTCACCGCACAGGCAGTCGGCGACACCGGCCAGCACGGCATCGAGGGCACGCATGTTGCCCGACTGGGACTTGCCGCGCAGGATGTTGGGAGCGCCAAACAAGGTGGCCAGGCCTTGTGCACGGGCGGCCTGTGCCGTCTCCAGGTTCACCGGAAACTCCGACACCACAGCGCCCAGGGCCTTGACGGTCGCCACTTTCTGCGGGCTGTCGTCGTCGTGGCTGGCAATGGACACGCCGCACGCACGGGCCAGTTCCGCAAGCTGCTCCATGCGCCGCATGGCGCCCTGTGCGGCCCCGGCTTTGCGCGCCAGGATGTCGTCGATCTGCGCCTCATCGGTCTTGTAGGTCTTGGCCAGGTAGGCGCGGTACGCCTCGACATCGCGGAACTGACCCTGACCGGGGCTGTGATCCATGAAAGACATGAGGTGCGCATGACCGTCCTGCAGCAGCGCCGACAGCACCGGCGGCGCCGTTTCGTCCGTCACCTCGTAACGCACATGCACCCGGTTGTCGATCAGGGCATGGGCCTGCCAGTCGCCAATCGAACGGGCGATCTCGGCGGCGAAGGCGTTGTTGCGCACGCCCAGCTCGTGGTTGGCAAAGGACAGGGCATGAAACACCGTCGTGATGCCGGCCGCCGCATTGCGCTTGTCGGCCTGGGCACAGGCGAACTCCAGCGGGAAGTGCACGCCGGGCCGCGGCTCCACCTCTTTCTCCATTGCGTCGCAGTGCAGGTCGATCAGACCTGGCATCAGGGTGCGACCGCGCAGGTCGATCTCGGTGGCACCTGCGCTGCTGGCCGGGTCGATGGCTGTGATGGTGTCGCCTTCGATCAGGATGGCCACGTTGTCACGGACTTCGGTGGGGAACACCACGCGGGCATGGGTCAGCAAAATGGGATTCATGAGGCACAGGTCTCCAGCAATGCCGCCGCAGACACCGGGGGCGTGAGGGTTACGACGCGATCGGCCAGGCGTCGGACAAGTTCGGGGTCGTGGAAGATGGCCAGCATGGCCACGCCTTCGGCCTTGATGGACTTCAACAGCTCCACCACGCGGTCGGTGGTGGACGGGTCTAGGCTGGCCGTGGGTTCGTCAAGCAACAGCAGCCGAGGCCGGGCGATCAGCCCGCGTGCCAGGTTGACGCGCTGTTTCTCGCCGCCCGAGAAGGTGGCGGGTGGTACCGCCCACAAGCGTTCCGGCACGTTGAGCAGGGCCAGCAGTTCGCGCGCGCGCTCGGCAGCAGCTTCGCGCGGGCTGCCCCGCTGCACCAGCGGCTCGGCCACTACCTCGACCGCCGACTTGCGCGGTAGACAGTGCAGAAATTGGGTGACGAAACCCAGGTCCTGCTTGCGCAGCTCCAGCATGCGGTGTTCGCTGGCCTGGGCCAGATCGGTGATGGCACCGTTGGCGTCCCGGTAAAGGATGCGCCCACTGCTGGGCAGGTAGGTGCGGTAAATGGCCTTGAGCACCGACGATTTGCCGGCGCCGGTCGGGCCGATCAGCGCGGTCAGCTCGCCGGCAAACACCTCCAGTTGAACCTGTGCACACGACGGGATCAGTTTGTTCTGGTCGTGCAGCTGGAACTGTTTGGAGAGACCTTCGATTTTGAGGATGGCTTCTTGCATGATTCAGGTTTCCTCAGAGAGCCGACGCGACCAGGCGCTGGGTGTAGGCGTGCTGGGGGTCTTCGAGGATCTGGTCGGTCAGCCCGGACTCGATGACGCGGCCGTATTTCATGACGATCGTGCGTCCGGTCAGCAGGCGGATGACACCCAGATCGTGGGTGACCACGATCATGGCGGTGCCCAGCTCCTGCTGGATTTCCAGAATCAGGTCCAGGATGCGCGCCTGCACCGAAAGGTCCAGGCCGGTGGTGACCTCGTCGAGGTAGAGCAGCGGCGGCTGGGTGGCCAGTGCCTTGGCGATCTGCACGCGCTGCTGCATGCCGCCCGAGAACTTCTTGGGCGACTCGTCCATGCGTTCTGCCAACACCTCAGTGCGCGCCAACAAGCTGCGCGCCCGTTCGCGGATTTCGCCGTAGTGGGCCAGGTCGCTCATCAGCAGGCGCTCGGCAATGTTTCCGCCGGCCGAGACGTTGAAATTGAGTCCCAGATGCGGGTTCTGGTACACCATGCCAAAGCGGTGGTTGCGCAGCCAGCGCTGCTGCGCGGCGTTGAGCGCGAACATGTCCCACTGGCGCTCGCCGTCAAAAAACAGGGCTTCACCAGCGGTGGGCGCATCGTCGAAGAACAGCGTCTTGACCACGGTGGACTTGCCGCTGCCGGACTCGCCCATGATGCCGAGGATCTCGCCCTCGTGCAGGTCCAGGCTGATGTTGTGGCAGGCCACCACCGAGCCACAGTGTGGGCAGATGTTGGTGTCCATGTCGGGGCCAGTGCTCTCCAGGCAGAGTTCGCAACCCCGGCCGTGGATCTTGGTCAGTCCGCGTACTTCCAGAATTTTTTTCATACCGTGGTCTCCTGAGCTTGTTCAGCCTGGCGGGCCATACGGCTATTGCAAAAATCCGAGTCCGAGCAATGCCAGTGCTTGCCGCCATCGTCGGCAATGAGCTCGTCGAGGAAGCTGTCGGTGGCGCCGCACCGTTCGCAGGCGCGGCGCTGGCCGTGTTCGTTGGTGAAGTCTTCGGTGCGGAATGGCACGTCGTCGAACGCCAGCGGGTCGGCGCGGGTGTACGGCGGCACCGCATAGATTTTTTTCTCGCGCCCCGCACCCAGCAGGATCAGCGCCGGGCTCTGGTGCAACTGCGGCACGTCGTAGCGCGGGATCGGGCTGGGGTCGATCACATAGTGGCCGTTGATGCGCGTGGGGTAGCGGTGCGAGATGGTGATCTCGTCAAACTGCACGATGTCCTCGTACAGCTTGGTCAGCAGCCGCGAATAGTCGCCTTCGCCGTGCATGACCTTGCGTCGAGCCTCGGAGGGTTCCACCACCACCAGTGGGTCCGGATACGGCACTTGCAGGATCAACACCTGCGCTTCGGTCAGCGGCGTTTCCGGAATGCGGTGGCGCGACTGGATCAGAGTGGCATCAAGCGTGTGTTCTGTGGTGTCCACGCCCGGGCAGGTCAGTTCCACAAAGTGACGCAGGTTCACCGCGTTGACGGAGTCGTCCGCGCCCTGGTCGATCACCTTCAGGGTGTCGCCCTCGCCAATCAGCGACAGCGTAACCTGCAGACCGCCGGTGCCAAAGCCGCGCCCCATAGGCATTTCGCGTGAGGCATAGGGCGTCTGGTAACCGGGGATGCTGATCGCCTTGAGGATGGTGCGGCGCACCTCGCGCTTGGCGTATTCGTCCAGGAAGCCGAAGCTGTAGCCCGCCTCGTCCAGGGGCAGTTCGTAGCCCGGGTTCATGATGGCGCTCCTTCTTGGGTCGGTTGTGCGGTTGCCTTGTCCTGCGTGGTGCGCAGCCGGTCCATGTCGGACTGGAAGGTCACGTAGTGCGGCATCTTGTAGTGACTGGCAAAGCCCATCGAATCCACGCCATCGACGTGCAGCAGCACGAATTCCGGGTCTTCCGACGGGTTGCTGGGACCGTCGCGCATACCCTTTTGCAGGGCGCGGTCGAGGATGGCCATGGCGATGGCCTTGACTTCGTTGTGACCGAAACAGGCGCCATAGCCTAGGGTGAAAGTGGGTGGGCCGTCGGTAGCATCACCCTCAAACATGGCCACCACTTCGCATTCGGTCATCAGTACCTCACCGGCTTCGATGGGCTCGCCTGTCACCGGGTGCGGCAGCATCACCGGCACATAGCCCACGCGCAGCTCGGCGATGGTGGGGTGCACGTCGCCATAGCCACGCATGTTGGAATACGCAATCGCCAAGAGCGAGCCGGTTTCGGCGCGTGCCATGGTGGCCAGGGCCGCCGAACGCGGCACTGGGAAAACCAGCGGGTCGCGGGTGATGTCGAACGCCGCATGGGCGCGCCGGGTCAGCGGCGGCAGCAAGCCTTCGTCACGCAAGGCATCGACCACCTTGGGGAAGCTGTCGGGCAGGTCGGTGTCGGCCACGCCGTCCAGAAACCGCCGCGAGACCGCGCGAAAGTCCTCGGGCGACTCGTTGGCCAAATCCAGACGCATCAGGCGCAGCGCGTAGTCGGTGGTCGGGCCCAGCATCTGTCCGCCGGGGATGTCCTTGAAAGCGCTCGAAATCCGGCGGATTAGGCGCATGCGGCTCGTGTCCTGCACCGGCACATCCATCAGGCGTGGCTTGGTGGAGCGGTAGGCGCGCAGAGCGAACGCCGCTTCCAGTGTGTCGCCCTGCATCTGTTTGATGGCCAGAGCGGCCAGGCGTGGGTGGTAGAGGCCCCCTTCCGACACGACGCGCGATGTCAGCAACCGCAACTGCTGTTCGATGGCCGACAGCGTGAGCGGCGTACCCGCTGGCCCTTCGGCGCAGCGCAGGGCTTCGACGGCGGCTTCGGCACCGGCGATGGCCCGGCCACCGCCCTTGATGGCAACGTATCCCATCAGTGGGCTCCTTTGAGGTTGATGTGGGTGGTTCGGGGCAATACCGCGACCTCGTGCCCGCTCACCAGAATCAGGTCCACGCCCAGCGGGAAGTGGGCATTCCATTCGGACCGTTGCTTCCACCAGCCCGGATCGATGCCGCTGACCTGCAGCACCTGCTCGTGTTGAATACCCGGCCCGGTGAGCCGCAGATGGGGACCCTCACCGAAACGGGAGACGCGCATCACCACGGTCGCGCCTTGTTCGGGGTTTTCCAGCGATCCCAGGCGCGGCGTGGCCTCCAGCAAACGGTTGCCATCGGCCAGCACGAACTCGGCCGCCTCCACACTGGCCGAGCGCACGCCCAGTCGGCGCAGATCGTCGCTTGATAGCGCGTGCAGCGGATCGGCCAGCGCACAGGCGCTGTCCACCAGGGTGGTCAACACCAGCAGGAGCGCCGATTCAGCGCCATCGGCCAGTGGCACCACGCGGCCCGGATAGGAAAACGCGGTCATCAACTGGCGAAACGCCGTTTGCTGGCGCGGCGCTTGCCAGATGCGCCACGCGGCTTCTGCCGGTGCCGCCGCCATCCCAGTCTCATTCATCATCGTCCTCCTCGTTCGTTCCCAGCAGGGCAAAGTCCACCCGCGTGGCCGCGAGTAAGGCGCGGCGCTGGCGGCCTTGTTCCGCCACGGCGGTCGCACCCTGGGTGAGCAACCGCAGGGCCGCTTCACAACCTGGCATGCGGGCCGCCAGCACCGCGTCCAGGATGGCCATGGAACGGGCCACACCGGCACGGTCGTCCACCAGAATGGCCGCGCCTTCGATCGACTGCCCTTGGGTGGTCGTGACCCGCACATGCGCTTGTGCCAAGGGAATCTCACCGATGAAATAGGTATCGCCCAGGGCGCTGTCGGTCAGCGGCAGCAGGCCCAGACCGGATTGCGGCAACGCCAGGTCTTCGACCCGGTGCTGGCCCGCCAGATCGGCCGCCAGGGCCTTGACCGCTGCGGCCGGCAAGGCCGACCACAGCCGCAGCCACTGCGCACGATCCGGTGCTTCAGAAGTGTTTGTCATGTTGTTCCTTGTTGTCAGCGGTCGCCTCAGATCAGCTTGGCGCGGATGCGCGCCTGCAACTGGTCCAGCACGAACACAAAGACGAAGATCGCGATCAGGATGGTCATGACATGGCCGTACTGGAACATGTCAAAACGGCCCTTGAGTTCCTGGCCGATGCCGCCCGCGCCCACCAGACCGATGACGGTGGCCATGCGCAGGTTGCGGTCCAGGATGTAGGCGGTGTAGGCGATGTATTGCGGCAAGACCTGGGGGATGACGCCGTACCACAGCGTCTTGAGCTTGCCCGCGCCGATGGCCTCCAGCGCCTCTTGCGGCTTCTTGTCGGCGTTCTCGATGTCCTCGGCGTAGAACTTGCCCAGGAAGCCGGCCGCATGCAGGCCCAGCGCCAGCACGCCAGCGATGGGGCCAAAGCCGTAGGCCAGCACCAGGAACAAAGCGACGATGAGTTCCGGCGCTGAACGCAGCAGACTGATGGTGCCGCGGGCAGCGGTGTAGGTAAAACGGTTGGGGCTGTAGTTGCGGGCCGCGAAATACGCCAGGGGAATCGACACCAGCACCGACAGGATCGTGCCCCACAGCGCAATCTCCAGGGTCTCGATCATCTTGATGAAAACCGTCCAGACATAGCCGACCGGCTTGACCAGCACTTCGACGGTTTCCGTCGTGGCTTCCATCTTCAGCGTGTCCAGATTCATCTTCTGCTCGACGCGCTCCTGGGTCTCGATGTGCGAGAACAGGGGCAGCTTCTGGCGATCCAGGTCCTGAATCCGGCCCACCTCTTCGGTTTCTGCGATGGCGGGTGGCCACATGGCTTGACCGACGCGCGACAAGCCGCGCGCGACTTGTGAATCGTCAGCCAGGCCCACGGTCTTGGCCACGGCCTGTGCCGTCATGGCCACCATGCGGTCCATTTCGGTGCGTTGTCCGGTCACGAACAACAGCACCATGACGGCGATCAGCACCAGCAGATGTTTGGCGTTGTAGGGCGCGCTCAGGTGCCAGTGCAGTGCGGTGCCCTGGGGCGGCACGGGTATGGGGCGTGTGGATGTGGTCATCGCTTCGCCCCTCATGCCACAGCCAGACCGGCCACCGAGTGCTGCGCGTCGCTCTCGGCCGCTGGTGCATCTTCCCAGCGGGCACCCTGGTAAAGCGCATGCACGCGCTCGTCGGTGAATTCCGCTGGCGTGCCGTCGAAAACGACACGTCCGTCGCGCATGCCCACGATGCGGTCGCCAAACTCACGGGCCAGATCGACCTGGTGCAGGCTGCACAACACGGTTGCGTTGCGCTCGCGCGCAGCGTCGCGAATCAGGCTCAGGATGTCACGCGAGATCTTGGGGTCCAGGCTAGCCACCGGTTCGTCGGCCAGCACCACTTCGGGGTCCATCATGAAAGCGCGGGCAATGCCCACCCGCTGCTGCTGACCGCCCGACAAGTCGCCCGCACGGCGCTGGAGGTGTGTGGGTGACAAGCCGACGCGGTTGAGCAACTGGCAGGCTTTCTGGCGCTGCTCAGGCTTGAACCAGCCGGACAGGGCACGCAAGGTGGAGACCGTGGGCAACAGGCCGGACAGCACATTGGCCGCAACGCTCATGCGGTTGGTCAGGTTGAAGTGCTGGTGGATCATGGCCACGCGCTGGCGCAACGCGCGCTGCGTGGCAGTGTTGAATTCGATGCCGTCGATCAGCACCCGGCCCGAGGTCGGCCGCATGAGTCCGTTGACCGCGCGCAACAGCGTGGATTTGCCCGCACCCGAAGGGCCGAGGATCACGCAGAACTGGCCCTGCGGGATCTCCAGCGACACCTCGCTGATCGCCCGGGTGCCATCGGGCCAGATTTTTTGGAGAGATTCAAAGCGGATCATGTCGCTTCCTTTCTTTCATGCAGCAGCCCGACCCAGTGACCTGGGCCTGACTGTCGTGCACGGGGTGCTTGAGTAGCGCGGCGCTGCTTAGCGCGCGCTGGCCTTTTTCATGATGTCCTGCTTGACTGGGTCGGTGACCATCTCAAACAGCTTGCCGGCATTGGCCATGTCTTCTTCACTGACATTGGCGGTGTAGCCGTCCACCTTGCCACCACCGTAGCCGCGGATCTGGTCTTTGGTGATGCCGGGCAGTTTGTCGACGTTGTTGAACGCCTCGCGCAGCTTGGCCTTGACGGCACCATCTACCTTGGGGTGGATGGCCAGCGGCGGATAGGGAATGGCCGCACTCTTGATGATCACTTTGACCTTGGAGGGGTCGATCGCTTTGCCGTTGACGGCTTTTTCGAAGGAGTCGAACGACGCACCACCGGCATCGACCAGCCCCTCGGCCAAGGCCTTCAGCACATTGGCATGGCTGCCGGCCATGTTGATGGTGCCCAGATCACGCGCAGGCAGTACGCCACCGGCCATCATCATGGCCACTGGCACGGCAAAGCTGGAGGTGGAATTCACGTCGCCCAAGGCCACTTTTTTGCCTTTGAGGTCGGCGACGCTGTTGATACCACTGTCGGTGCGTGCGAACAGACCTGAGTAGTACACCGACTGGCCCTTGCTGACAGCCAGCGCCAGCAATTCGGAACAGCCTCGGCTCTTGGCTTGAAGGTAAGACAGCGGGCCGTACCAGGCAATGTCTGCCGCGCCGCTGCACATGGCCTCCACCACCGAACCGTAGCTCTGACCGACCTTGATGTCGAACTTCAGGCCCGTCGATTGTTCGATGGCCGAGAAAATGGGCTGGAAGTCCTTCTTGGTGCCGTCTTCGGTGCCGCCGTCGGCGGGCACCAAAATTACGCGCAGCGGCTTGGCGGCCGTGCCGTCGTTTTGTGCGGCCACGGCAGCAAACGGACTGGCCATCAGAGCCAGGCCGGTGGCCAACAGCATACGGCGGATGGATTGTTTCAGATACATTACAAAGGCTCCTGTGAGTGGGAAGACAAAGAGATAGGTTTGCGAGACCGTCAGGGGTTGATGCGCAGTTGGATCCGGTCTGCACGGAACCGGGTAATGGCGTATTCGACCGGGGTACCATCCCGGTCGTCCACGTTCACACTCTTGACCCGCAGCACCGGTCGGTTCTGCGGCATCCCCAGCGTCTTGGCGTCGTCCCCTTGCGGGAGCACCGCTGTCACTAGGCTTTCTGTTCGGCGTAACTTGCAGCCATATGTGGCACCCAGCAGCGCATGCAGCGATCCGCTTTCGAAACGCTCGAAGAGGTCTGGGAATTTTTCGGCGGGCACGAAGTGCGATATCAAGCACATGGGGCGTTGCTCCACCATGCGTAACGTCTCAATCCAGTGCACTGCATCCCCTTCCTGAATGGTCAGGCGTTGTGCCACCCTAGGCAGGGCGCCAATGGTCTGCTTGCGAAGGATGCGGTTCTCGGTCATGAACCCAAGTGCGGCCAGGTTTTCGGTGAAACGCGTGCCTTTGCCAATCTGGTAGTCCAGTTGTGTGTCGAGCACAAAGATGCCCAGGCCGTGACGGCGTTCCAGTAGGCCTGCCTCGACCAGCTCGTCTATTGCGCGGCGCAAGGTATGGCGGTTGACACCAAATTGCACTGCCAGATCCCCCTCCGACGGCAAGCATTCCCCGGATGCGTATTGGTTGTGTACGACCAGCTCCAGTTGTTGAGCGATCTGTGCGTACAGGGCCAGACCAGAATCACGATTGACAACGTAGAGGCTCATGTTTAGTTATCTAGATAAGCGGATGAGCGTGAGCTTACGAGGTGCCCATGTCCGTTTCATGACACCCTGGCGTTACGACTATCCGGGGTTTTTCGAGATGCCAGGACGTAGCGCTACAACATCATTAATGTTGTAGCTCGAACATGAAGCTGCGGTCGAGCCGAGCACACGGATTCAGGTGAAGTTGCGGCCTGGATGAGGGAATCTCACCAAAGCATTGCAGGTATTGCACATCGACTCGAATCCACAGCCATCCGTACCCACGCCATCGCGGAAACGGGCGAAAACCAGCATCACATTGAATAATTCACCATTACCGAATGTTAGAAATGGCAGAAAACCCAATTTCTTGACTTCATAAATAGTATGTAATATCATAATACATACTATGGTACGAAATAGAGAGGTGAGCCATGGCCAGAGCCGGGATCTACAAATCAGAAGTGCTGCGCGCCCGCGATAAATTGCGGGCCACCGGGCGGAATCCGTCCATCGATGCGGTGCGCGAAGAGCTGGGCAGCGGCTCCAAAACCACGATCCACCGCTATCTGAAGGAGATCGAGGAAGAGGAAGGCGGAGCCACCGGCACCCGCGTGGCTGTCAGCGAGGCGATCCAGGATCTGGTGGGGCGGTTGGCCACCCGGGTGAACGAGGAAGCCGAAGAGCGGGTCATTTCGGCGCAGGCCAGGCACGCGGAGCAGCTGGCGCAGTATCAGCACGCCGCCGCGGCCCTAAATACCGAGGCCCAGTCCGCCCGCCAGCAACTGGAACAAACCCAGCGGGCGTTGGCCGATGAAAAAGCAGCCCATGCAAAAACCAGCGAGTCACTGCGCGGCAAGATCCTGGAAGGCACACAACTCACGCAACAGGTAGTCGATCTGCAGGAGCGCATCGAGGCCGAAGAACGCCACCGGCAATCCCTGGAGGAAAAGCACCAGCATGCCCGCCAGGCACTGGAGCATTTCCGGCAGTCCACCAAAGAGCAGCGCGATCAGGACCAGCGCAAGCATGAGCAGCAGGTGCAGTACCTGCAGGCTGAGTTGCGCACCGTGAATGAAGCCTTGGCAACCAAGCAGCAGCAAGCCGTCCACACCCTTCAGGATAACGCGCGCTTGTTGGGTGATCTATCCCGTGCCCAGGGCGATCTGCACCAGCTCCAGGAAGAGCTGCGGAGCCTGCGGCCGCTCAAGGATGAACTTGGGTTTTCACAACGGCGCACCGAGGAGTTGGGTCGGCGCCTGGTTGAGCAGGAGGCGGCCGTCAAGCAACTCAACGCCTCGAACGAACAGTTGGAGGCCAAGGCCAACGAACTGCTCACGGCAAAGCAACAGCTGGAACTGGCGCTGACCGCAGCCAAGTCATCCGTCACGGCGCAAGAGCAGGTCGTGGTCAGCATGCTGGAGCGTTTCAGCGCTACGGTGCCCAGTCCTGATGCGTCCGCGAAAGACCCTGTTGAAGGGGCAGAAAAAATGACACAGAGGAATGATAAAAACCCAACTGTGACAGGGACTTAAGCCTGTTTCTGCGGTTTTTTACATGAATCCCTGCCGACCCTCAGGTCGGGCCTTTTCGTCCAACCCGCCACCCTCTTCTTCCGCGCCCTCCTCGCCCTCACCAGTACCGGCCGCGCCGAGTTGCCCCGTCTGCAATGGGGCCATGGTCATGCGCGAAGCCAAACAGGGCAGCAAGGCTGGGTCCTCATTCTGGGGTTGCCGCCAGTTTCCGAAGTGTCGGGGTATCAGGGCCACCTGAAGACGCGCATTCGCGGGTCAGCTTCAGCGCGGCTTGGCCACGAGGCTTCGCTTGATGCGATCGGCTGCAGCCTTCGCGTTGGCATCGCCTTCGATGTGCGAGATCGTGATCAGCGCCTTGTCCACCCCCATGGGGATGTGATACTGGGTGACTCTCATGGTCTCGGTGGTGTTGCCAGGTATGGTGCGTCCGTAGCTGATGTACATCGCCAGTTGCCCGGCGACTTGCTCGAACCCAACAGTCGGTGAGCCTACCTGCGTGACTCCCACCTTGGACATGTTGGCCCACATGGCTTTTGACTCTTCTGACCACCAGTCAGCGAGCTCTTGAACAGCAGCACGTCCCCGTTGTTGCCACTCTGCCCTCACCTCAGCCTGAGTAAGCGGGGGATCAAGATCAATGAGTGAGACGCGGAGCATCGTCCTCGATGGCGCTGGATAGGATTGCGCAGCCAATGAGGCAACATGGACATCGGGCTTGTCCATGAGGGCTCCACCAAACTCAGCCACCCTCTTTCGTTGCTCGCCGTCGCTGATCGACCAGCCCACAGGTAATTCGACCTGAACCCTCCCCTTCACGTTGATCCTGCTGTAACCCTTGTCCTGGGCGCTGGCGTATGCGGCGGCGGTGACAAGGCAGGCAACGAGCAGAAAACGAGGGATCGACTTCCAGACTGGCATCATCAATTCTCGGTAAGGAAGCTCATCAGGAGCTCACGATGGACTTGCTGCAGGCGATCGTTGCCGCCGGAGCTGTCGTCAGATGAATAGACATTCAGCGACAAGGGAATCGCGTTGATGAGGGTGATTCCACCAAGCCCCGTGACGGTCCTTGCAAGCCCGCCAGCGGCCAGCTCCATCCTGTAGGCAACGTAGACAGCGTTTCCATCCTTGCCGATGGTCTCGTGCTGAAAGCTCTGCATGTTCATGCCGAGCTCGCGAAAAGCAGTCCTCATGCGGACTTTGAGTTCAACCTCGGAGACGCGGGGCGACGCTTTGGCAAGCGCGGCCAGAAAGGCGGAGCGCTCCATTTCGATCCTTTGAAACCTGCCCTTTGCGCCAATCATCTGGATCTGGAACCAGTTGTCGAGCAAGTCCCGCTCTCCCCTCTTGAACTCCTCCAGCTCGTTGCAACGCACAGACGCATGAAGCAGGCGGACATTCGGGCCCAGGGCCTTGGAAGAGCTCGACATGAGATCGCGCTCACGTGATGACTCACCGACCGAGCAGTACCCCTTGGGGTTCGTGAAGGAGATGGGCTGCCCCAGGGCGTCAAGGGTGACTGAGGCAGTTGCGGCATACGATGACCAGACGCCCTTGATGGCGCCTTGGGCTTGCACGAAGGTGCTCGTCAAGGCGAGGAGGATGAAAAGCAGGTTGCGCATAGGGAAAGAGAAAAGCGGCATGTGTTTGTGATGGCCTCTAGTGATTGTCAGGCCCGATCGTGCTCCCACAAGCTCACTGGACATCAGTCGCGAACGCTCGCAAGCATCCCCATCACGCGCGATCGAATCTCAAGGTCCCTTGGGCTTGGTTCGGCCTCTCCAAGGCTGTCCGCCCACGCCAGATCGAATCGAGAAGCGGTGATCAGTCGCGCGTTCACCATGCTGAGAATGCTGGCCTGGTCCTCCGCGGTGAAATCTGTGCACATGGAGACGGCCAGGTCGACTGGGTGGTGGGCGCGTACGCCAAACGCGTCGACGCCAAGTTCAAGTTCAACCTCAGGAAGAGCGCAACTCGCTGGCCAGCGCAAGTCCGATGCCAGGGGCTTCAGTGAACGGCGCATCACCATTGGCCCTTGCGGAGTCGGAGTGCTGATCTCGAACGTGTCCGGGACCGAGATGGGGTACGCCAGCGTGTAGTGGATGGCGCCCGTCTGGTTTTCCCCTGTGTACAGGTGTGCGGCAAGTGGCCCGTATAGGTACACGCCTACCCTGGGAATCCACTTTCCCGAGGACCACGGGTCACCCAGGCTTAGCGCTGTTGCAAGCTCGCGAAAGTAAGCACGCAAGCCCTCGAAGGCCGGCAGGTCGCTCCGAATAGCAGGGGGTGCTGCACTGGCTGGTCCTGGGTAGTCAGGCCTCCACCGGTAGTGCTTCGGGAGATTCACGTGCCCTCTTCAAGACGACTGCAGCACCAACACCGGCGGTGAGCGACACCACATCACGACGGCGTCAGTTGCAGAAGGTCGAGTTGCCGTAGGTAGTGCAGGTGGTCGACTTACCGTTCGGCCCCTGAATGAAGGTGGTGTTGCCGTACCGCTGTGCCGAGGTTCCGTCTGAGCCGAAGGTGCTGTTCCCGTACTGCTGGTACGTGTTGCCCTTGTTGTCAAAGGTCGTGTTTCCGTAGCGCTGCAACGTGGTGCCGTCCGAGCCGAAGGTGGTGTTCCCGTAGCGCTGATAGGTCGTTCCATCGGATCCAATGGTGGTGTTCCCATAGCGCTGATAGGTGGTCTGGGCATGGGCGGAGCTGCTGACAGCGGCGAGGCAGACGAGGGCAAGAAGAAGCGACTTCATTGGGTTGTCCTAAAAGTGGGGGATGAGATCAACATTGGCATAGAGGGCAGCCAAGATCAATCCTCAATGTTTGCTCGCCAGCCTGGCACCAGCGTATTCGTGACAAGAATCACGGAGCCTTGGCTGCTTCTCGTTTCCCCCGCGGCACGACCTCCAATCACGTACTCATCGCCCGCTCACCGTAGTCATCAGCGAATACCCGTGTTCGTCGCAACCGGCGGCCCTGGACACCAGACCTCCTCCACAATTCGGCCCATGCGCTAGCTCCACACCTTGACCTGAACGACGTCCCCACCGCATCGGCGGTGAAGGAATCCGTTCGTTCACATTCAAGGAGAGCTACATGCTGATCAAGCGCAACCAGCAACCCGTCTGGGTTCACACGGAGCGCGAGGCGCCCCGCGCCCCCCGCCAACGGCGCCTCTCGCGCGCCACATCGCCATCCGAAACGAGTCTGCAGGTCATTAAGGCCCGCAGGCCATTCCAGTCCGGCCTTGGCCGGTGCCTGGCCATCAGGCTGGTCCCCATGCCTGCAGGCCCCGCCCTGCAGGTTCTCGTAGCCCACCCCAATCGGACCACCACGTGGTTCGACGCAGAAAAGGCTCTCACCGAGCGCCAGGCCGACGCCTGGGCGCGTTCGGGTTTCTGACCCACAACCCGCCGGGGGTGATCTCACCGCCGGCGTCACTGACTTCAAGAAATCTCGCAAAGGAATCTCGACATGAACGACACCTCCATCCTCATCCGCGGAGCTGCATGCGCTGATGGTGCACCCTGCCCTTCCACTTCCCCTTGGGCTCTTGTTACTGAGGCTGAGAAGCAGTACTGGCCACCCGAGCCCTGGGATCTTGCAAACGCTGGTGGTGTCGTTCACTACTACGCGCTCATGGCGGTGCCAGGAGCGATCTTTTCATCGTGGGTCCTCGTGGGCTACGGGAGCTTGTTGGCCAACAGGACGGATTACACCTTCTCCATCGATCCCTACAGAATCAGAGGCTTGACCTGCGACCCTGTTCTTGCAAACGCAGTTTGCGTGGTCCAAGACGTGGCGTATAGGCAATCTGGAAGCATGTCGCTGGCCATCATGGCCAGCGTCAGGTTCGCATGTCTGGAACTCTTGCGTCGAGGTGAAGAACTTGGACGGCCATTCCTCAGGGATGGCGAGATCTACGCGGGCGATATGCCCCATTGGAGCCACCTCGCTGCGGCCGCCCAGGTTGAGCTGTTCATTCCGGTGGAAGCGCCGTTCTTTGACGCCAACCAACATAGCTTCAAGGCCCTGATGTGTGCCTTGTTCAACAACCCATGGAACTGCATCTCGAAGGAGACGAAACATTGATCGCAGTCACGGATCAGATGGTCTCAGTGACCCGGCGCGCAATCGACCTACCGACGTGTGTCCACCCATCTGCCATCGACCTCTCTGGCGAGTCCGATGGAGACGAGGGTGTCAAGCAGGGTTGGCAGCCGTTCTCTCCATCTTCCACGTCCGCTGAAGTGGCTGGCAACCTCCTCCAGGTCCAGGCTTCGTCCCGACGTGGACAGGACGTCAGCGACGGACTTGATCTGCTCCGAAATGCCCGATGCCCATGGACGCTGCGAAGTGGGCTTGGCAACAACGATCTGTTCCGGCTCCTCATCAAGATCATCTGAAGGCATCTCGCTGTCGATGGCCTCCTGCACGCCTGCGCCGGCGTTCTGGAACTCGGGGCGAAGCCAACGGATGGTGCCGGCCGCCTCCTCGGCCGCGCGCTTGGAATTCAGCTCGACCAGCCGCACCAGCAGCGTGTCGGTATCGGAGGGCAAATTCAGGTCGTCCCAGCCGTAGGCCTGCAGCACGGCAGCGTCCAGCTCGTCGTGCAGGCTCTTTAGCACGCCAACTAGGCCGTGTTCGTGGACCACCTTCTCCTTGGCGGTCAGCGCCTCGCCGCCGCGCAGCTTTTCCAGCACGTTGTAGGTAGCCGTGAGCGTGGCGTCCGGGTGGGCCACGATCTGGGTCTTTCGGTGGGCGTCGATTCGCTCGGCCAGCGAGCGAATGCGCTGGGCCAGCGCCCCTGTCAGGTCAGTGTCGGGGAAGGGGAATGTTTCAAAGCAGCGCGACTTGTTGTAGCGCGGGTCGTTACCCACCCCCAGGCGTCCCCCAGTCGCCAGCGCCCAACGCACATGCACAGTGCTCGATAACACACCAAGGTGGAAGGGGTCATCGCTTGCAATCGCGATGAGCATGTTGTCCGGCAGGACGCTGATATCCAAAAACTGGAACACCCGATGCTTCGCGGTCTCCACCGTCGCGACGTAGCGCGCAAGGCCTGCCAGCTGGCGTCGAAGCACACGGCGCGGCTCACCGAAATACCACCAGTTGTTGCGATAGGTCGCCCGATTGTTATGGTCGCGCTCCGGCTTGACCCGCTCCAACAGCCGCTGGTACGCGGCTGGATAGTGCTGCCTGGCCTCTTCAGAGGTCAGACCGAAGAAATCAATCACCAGTACATCGCGTGGAGTGGACGTGAGGTCACGGCCATTGCGGTACTCACGGATATGACGCTCAAGACCTGGCGCCGAGCCCAGCCCGAGGCTTACAGCCTCCTGCCGAGTGACGATGAAGCCAGCACCGAAGAGCTGAACACCCCGATTGCTCAGGCCTGCGTTAGCCAGCAAGCTGCGTATACCGACGACGTTGGCCCCCACAGACAGGTCAGGGTGAATCAGCCCCCGCCGCTCCGCCAACGACACCGTCACCTCGCCAAACTCGCCCTGTGTCTCGCCCTCGACCGTTTGAAGCCGTCCCTCGTGCTGGCCGGGAGCGGCCACGGTCATGGAGATGCGTACATCCGCGCCGTTGGCGCTGTCCACCCAAGGATGGTCGGGCACGGCATAGACCAGCGACAGCCGACCGTCGTCCGTGGCCTGCTGGACCACGCGGCGGTTGAAGGTCTGGCGCAGGCTGTTGGTGGTGATGAAGCCGAAGCGCTCAGCCTGACCGCCGCGCACCTGCTCAGCAGCGTGGTGCCACCAGTACATGACGAAGTCGGCGCTCTCCGGCACCTTGGGCCAGCAGCCCCGAAGCGCGTCCGCGTACCCGTCGCCCAATGCGCCGCGCATAGCACCAGCTCCAATGAAGGGCGGGTTGCCGACGATGAAATCGGCCTTGGGCCACTCGGCTTGCCGGGGGTTGACGTAGCGCCACTGGACCACCTGGGCACCCTCGTCGGGTACGGGCTGGCCCGTGACCGGGTGCGGCTTGAAGGTCTGGCCGTCCCAGCGGGTCATGACCTTGCCGCTGGCGTCGGTCATCGGCTCCTTGCTGTCGTACACAAGCACGGCGTCCCGGTGCTCGATGTTGCCGTAGTCGTGCACCACGGGCTCAGCCACGCTTGATCTTCCGCTGGTGCGGATGTGCCACTGAAGGTAGCCGATCCACAGAACAAGCTCGGCCAGGGCTGCCGCTCGATCATTCAGCTCTATGCCACGTAACTGCTGAAGTGTCACAGTCTCTCGGCCAAGGTCCAGCGCCTCCTGTGTGTCACCGAGGGCATCGAGCTGGTTCAGCACCTCCCCTTCAAGCCTCTTGAGTAGCTCCAGCGTGACGTAGAGGAAGTTGCCACTGCCGCAAGCTGGATCGAGGACCCGAAGGGTGCACAGCCGATGCAGAAAATCCCGGACTTGCTTGCGCGCTTCAGACCATTTCGCTCGAACGGCAGCGTTGTGCCGATCGAGCACTGCGAAGTCCTTCTTGGCCTTCACAGCGGGAGGATTCGCCTCGAGCTCGGCCGCCTCTCGGGCCAGCGCCAGCGCAGCAGCCTGGGCGTTCGTCCACTCTTCACGCAGTGGCTCAATGACTGTGGGCAGGACCAGGCGCTCAACATACGCGCGTGGCGTGTAGTGGGCGCCAAGGGAATGGCGCTCATTCGGATCAAGGGCCCGCTCCAGCAAGGTGCCGAAGATCGCCGGCTCGACATCGCGCCAGTTTGACCTCGCAGCCAGGGCAAGCAGATCGATCTGGGCCGTAGTCAGCAGCAGGCTGTAGCCAGGTGCATCCGTCCCTTTGAATAGCTTGCCGTTGAACCGAAGCACGGGTTTGACCAGCGCCGTCGAGAAGCCCCCGCGGTCCATGTCGATCCAAAGACTGCGAAGGAGCTGCTGCACAGCCTCTGGGTTTTCCCGGTGGTCCTGCAACAGCTTGAGGAAGGAGCCCTTGGGGAGCAGCTCAACGTCCTCTGCAAACATGCTGAACAGGCAGCGGCTCAGGTATGAGGCCACCACCTCTGGACTGTGCCCCGCCCCTTCAAGAGACCGGGCCAATTGGGCGAGCTGGGAAGAAACCTCCCGGGTGACCTTCGCCGAGACCTTGGTCGGATTGAGGTCATCGGGCTGCGTCCAGATCAGCCTCAGGCGATCGCGCACGCCAGGCGACGCCAGATCGCCCAGCATGATCCGATGGCTGCGGGGGTCGGGGAAAGGGGTGTACGTGCCACCGGTTCGGCTGAACTCAGCGTAGACCTCGATCACCGTCCCCACGTCGACCACAAGCACGAAGGGCGGCCTACCCTCTTGCGCCGGCAGCGCCCGCGCGTAGTTCTCTCCCTGGCTTCGAGCTCGCAAGAGTCCGTCGTCAAAGCCCTTGGTGTGTGAGCCGGCCTTGAGCTTCTTGGCCTCCAGAACGAAGTGACCCCGCTTGTAGCAGTCGATGCGCCCCGCACTGCTTGTGCCGTCTCCGTGGGCAAAGGTGACAGGGCGCTCGAACATGTAGTCCTGCGCCTGGTTGGCGTGTGGCTTTGAAACCCCCAGGAGGTCACAGAGCTCGATGACGAACGACTGAGCGGTGGCAAGCTCACTCGCAGTCACTCCCTGCCAGCGCTCAATGAACGCGGTCACCTCTTGTTCGTTTTGCATCTGAAAATCATAGGGGCAACCGGGGCAAGTGGTTGCAGATCCTCGCTTTGTGGACGTTGCCCTGCCTGAGGGTCACGTAAGTGGCGTTTTATCCCCAGCCGGTCGTATGCTGTCATTGTCGACATACACACTCCGAAGAGCCATGGGCATTGACATCCACCACCTGTTGAACAGCTCAGATAGACCCGCCGTGGACTCGGCCGCAAAGTGAACAATCGCGCCGCCCTTACCTTGTTTGTGCTGTTCCTAGGCGCATTGATCAGCTGGCTCGGGGACTTGGCTGATTCAGTTGCTCAGTCTTTTCCGTTTGCTGTGGCTTACCTTAAAGCTACGGGAATCTGGGTCTTCGGGATCTCCGCCCTGGTGGCCGCCTCATGGTGGTTTCGTCACCACCGCCAATGGAGGTCCCGCAGGCGGGAATTGCTCGCACCTCTTGGGTGGATCATCCTTGGATGGACGGTCGTGGGGTGGTTTTCTGTTGCCGGCGACACGGATGTCATGGGTGCAACGCCGTACTTCTTGCCGGGGTTCTTTCTTGGCGTAGGTCTGCTCTTCGCCGTCTATGAGGAGTCGTCCAAGAGCGATACGTGACACTTCGCACGCAGTGCTCAGCCAACGATGCGCGATCTCCATTTAAATTGGCGAGGAGATCCCTTGATGGCGTCCGGCTACATGGGTACCTTCAGGATGAAGTTTGCGGAGGGAGGCGTATGCAACTGAAGCGCAGGTCTGCGATCGTCGGTTTGCTCGGACTGGGGGTGGCGCTTGCTGCGCCTGGAGCATTTGCGCGTGGTCGCGTCCGCTTCCGCTCCAGGGGACTGCCCGCCGGCGCCGTCTATCGCGGGCCAGTGCTCACGCGCGATCAACTCCGACAGTGTGTTGCCCAACAGGAGGCAATCAACAAAGAGGGAGATGAGGTTGACCTTCTCCAGTCCCGGCTCAACCAGAGCGAAGCAGATCTGAACGCACTCGAGGAAAGCATCAAGCGGCAAGAGGCGATGGTCGATCGCTACAGCCAGCAATCAGTTGACAACTTCAACATGCTCATCGAGAGGCACCGCCGCCAGGTCGAGCGCCACAACGCAAACCTTGGCTACGCGAATGCCCGGGTCGACAAGGTCAACAGGGCTGTCGAGCGCTTCAATGCGGAGTGCGGTGACCGCGCCTACTACGACAGTGATATGCGTGCGGTGCTTGCGGGGAAATAGCACTCGCGCCATCCATCCAGAACGTGGGCTGATCACGGGCTACGTCAGCGATCAAGTCTCTCCGGAATTATTTACTTTAGACAAGCGCACGAAATGACTCGCGCGCTGCCCGTTTC